>OCTA010000083.1_pt1 | contig 89608 bp, 52 predicted proteins | sample 1538991 | NCBI WGS metagenome assembly OCTA01 (sample SAMEA3539302, study PRJEB22396) | soil metagenome | biome: tundra; feature: field; material: soil | place: USA | collected 2010-05 | depth 0.15 m
TACCGGCAGATTCTGCAACAGGTGTCGCTCTATGGCAAGGCGATCGGTTCGAACCCGCCATTCCCCAAAACCCGCCGCATCGTGTTCTTGAATTGAACAACAAGCCCGCCTCGCTGCCCGGCTGGGCCCTGCTGGAAGTGATCTAGATAGAGCACGCAGGTGCAAATCGATGTGCTATAGTGTGGCTGAATCCCCGAGTGCGGGAGTAATTCAGTGGTAGAATGCCAGCTTCCCAAGCTGGACGTCGCGGGTTCGAGTCCCGTCTCCCGCTCCATCTTTTCAATGACTTGGGAGGAACGAGCAATTACTGCGATTAATGCTTAACGCAGTAATCGCATTAAGATCTTGCCTGCAAGTCATTGAAAACGCGTGGTATCTCAAGATGAATGCCAGCCCCTGTACGCTGGTATTCGTTCAAGCATAGAGAATATTGGGAACACAACTGACGGCCAAAAACTGCGTTTGAGCGCGCTTCACGGCTCGGCTTCGAGGAGCGGGTGGAGCTCGACGATCACGACCTCAACGATGCCATTGAAATCCCCTTGCAACACAATGCTGAAGATCACATGGTGACTATCGAGATGAATTCGTTTCCCGGCGGTAGTCGTCCCGTTCCCATTTCCTGCGGTACAGCCCAGACTGACGGAAAAGGGTGTCCATTCGGTCTGCGTCCCTCCCCGTCCAAAATGCCAGATGACAGCACAGAGCCTCATCGGCTTGGGATTGTGAGCCGTAGGTGCCCTGCCAATCGCCGGCCCAGAGTTTTCTGAACTTCTCGCCGTTGGCCGCCTTGGATGCTTTCTGGATGATCTCCGGGTCGGTTAGTGGACTCGATGCTGGCGCTGGCCCGGGCCCAGGTTCGCTTGTTCTTTCTGGGGCCTCCACCAGGAACAGAGCTTCGTGCAGTTCGCCCAGTTCCGCGGACCTTTCGCCGACGGCCAGGGGTGTTTCAGGAATGTGCTCGCCGGTGACCGTGAAAAATCTGGCCGTGTCGTACATTTCCACAGGACCGATCCGGCGGCCTCCTGGCGGTAGAGCACCCTTACAAATGATATGCACGCCAGTTCCGGACGGGCTGGCCTCGGTGTAGGAATCCAGATGGGCGATTAAATCGGACGCCCAGTCTTCAATCTGGCCGCTCTCTACGTCGCGGCAGTGGTCCAGGTCTATGCCGACGTAGCCGCTTCCAAATTCGAATCCGATTCCGTCGTATTCACCGCGCTCCACCACGGCCGATACGCAGGTTTCATAATCGGTCCATGTTGAGGGATCGTTGGCTTTGGCCTTATCGCCGGTGCTTGGATTGTACGGCACCTTGGTTGGCTTGGGCTGGCCGTAGCGCTCTTCCAGGCGATAACAGACCCAGTTTGGCAGGGCCTTCAGTTCTTCTGGTACATTTTCAAGTTTCTTTCGATATTCCTTCCTTTCTTTGCTCATACGTGATCGTGTTTTCCTGACTGTCCGTGGGGTAGCCCCGATAGCGGAGAATGCCCCTATCGCCATCGATAAACGTTATCGAACTTCGGCACGACGCCGTGTTCATGAATGCGGGGGTCGTAGGTCATGAGCGGATGCACGACTATGACCAGGAGCTGCTGGAAAAGTTGGCCGTCATGGAGCGGGAGGAGTGCCGCGGACAACAAGCGCCGAAGGTGAACAACCCGAAGAAAGCAAAAGCGATCCGGGCGCGGGGGGAGGAGCCGATGCGCCAGGCTTTGTACCGGATGAGCGGAGTGGATCTGACCAGGATCGACGCCATCGGCGTGGGAACGGGCGAGGTTCTACTCACTGAGTACGGGCCAGACTTGAGCCGATTCCCCACCGAGAAGCAGTTTGTGTCACATGTCACACTGGCACCACACAGGCCAACCAGCGGAGGGAAACCTGTAAAGAAAAAGAAGCGGAACAGCGCGAGCACCCGGGTGGCTGCCACGCTGTGCATGGCGGCCTTATCGCTGCGCCACAGTGATACGGCGTTAGGGGCCTACTGCCGCCATATTGCGCGACGAACGAAAGGAGATGTAGCGGTGTTTGCCACGGCCAGGAAATTGGCCACTCTGATATACCGCCTTCTTCGGTGGGGGCAGCCGTATGTTGACGAGGGTGCCGAGGCCTACGAAAAGCGATATCAGGAGGCTCGTATCAAAGGTCTGACGGCAAGAGCCAAAGAACTCGGCTATCAACTCACGCCAACAACCGCATGACTTTCCATCCGTGAAGGCGAGAAGTCACAGGTGAGTAGGGGAAGAGTGCCCAACCGAGAGTTGAGGCTCACTTCGGCTGCTGCTGAGGCGGCTCTTGCTTGGTCTTATCGTCCAGCGGCGGCGGTTCCTGGCCATCGAACTTAATCGCAGCGTCGGCCGAGAACTTCCGATAGAGCTGGAATTCCTTCACATTCTTCCTCCACGCTCCGCGGCTATGCATCTTCAAGCTGGCCACTAGCGGCAGGAAGAACTCTCGGTCGCCGATCTTAGTGAAGTCGTAGTCCAGCGTTTCCTCAGCTTGCACGATGGGAAACGAGGGTGGAATGTTCAGGGGCTCCTGCGTGATCCGCACGATCCTTTTCAACTCCTGGTCCACGAAGACCCATCCCTGATAGCCCACCTTGACTCTCTGCACACCGCCTTGGCGCTCACCCTTGTACCCGAGGGTATACTTTGAGAACTCCAGCGGGACTCGGTAGGAAAAGACCTGCGCCCGGCGGCCGCGCAGCGTGGCCCATCTCTTCCATGCAAAGGTGGCATGGCTGGCAGGGTCGAAGATGGAGCGCATGTTGGTGCCGAAATCGCCTACGGAAAAGGCCCCGCCTACCACGGCGTATGACGCGGATGTCACCGCGCGGCCGTTCTGCGAAACCAGCTTGTAATCTTCCTTCTGGTCGAAATAGCTCAGCTGCGCCGTGAGGACATCCTCCAGCCGCCACGCTTCCCTCCCGTCAGGGTGGACGTAACGGCTGGTTTGCTCCAGATGAAATCGGGAAGATTGCGCGTATAGTTGATGGCGTAATCGCGCACCTCGTCCAGCAGGTTCGCCTGCTCTTCCGGCGAGGGCGGTGGCGGAGGAACATCCTTGGGCTTCGGGGCCGCCGGTTGCGCCTCCTGAAGAGCAGCCGATTCGGTCGCCGCCTCTTGCAGCGCGTCTCCAGTGGCCCGGTCCGGACGCGTCGGCGGCGTCATTGTTCGCAGGGTTGCTGAAGCGGCGCACAGGCTCAAGCACGCCGCATACAAAGCAGCAACGCCGCAAGACGCCATATAGGTTAAGACCTCATTCACTGATTATGGTACAACACACCATCGGGGAACGATGGGCCAAACAGCTCCGAAAGAGGCGGCCGGATATATAATCGATTTGACGCGCTACTTCATTTGTCTGTTCATGCTGGCTCTTCCCGCCTGTGCACGGGACCTCACCGCGCAGGAGGTGCTGGAAAAAGTGGTTTCGACTTACGGCAGCCTGAAAGCCGTGCACTTGGTTGCGCAAAGGGAGAAGACCACGTATCCGGCGGGCCGCGTTCAAACCACGTTTTCGGAATACGAGCTGGCCACCGCAACCGGCGGCCGCTATTTGGCTCGCTGGAAACAACCCCACCAAAAGGCGCTAACCGTAAGCGACGGCAGCACGATCTGGCTGGCCCTGAATTCCAGGAAACAGTGGTCCAGAGTCTCTGCTGCGCTGGAGGCCGACGACAACGACGAGGAGCTCGACGCCAGGGCCGCCAGCACAGAGCTGCACGATTCCCTGGAGAACATCATACTTCACCGGTTCCTGGCGCTGGCCAAGACCGTGCAGCATCCTGTGGTCGCAAAGCGGCAGGAATTCGAGCTTGGCCGCGAGAAGGCGCCTTGCTACGCGATTCGCGCGCACGCCGGCGGAGCTGAAATCGAACTATTGGTGGACCAGCGAAGATTCGTCGTATTGCGTATGGATCAATGGAACGGAAAACCGGGTTATAGGAGGTGAGGATCGGCGAGGTGTTTGTGGAATGCGCTAAAAAGACAGGACTTCCCGGTTTTGGATTTTTCTGGCAGGGCGACAACTGCGCCTTGCGGGGAGAAGACGGCTCCCAGAGGGGAAAATGCAACTCGCAGGATCGAAGGTTGGCGACTGGCTGTATACTGACAGGCAGCCGGGTTCTAAAATGGAAATCCCGGCTAAATAGAGATTCGTTGCTACCAACGAGAAACTGCCGTAGTGCCGATTTCCTGCCAGGGCCCCGCCGCCATGCGATCGTTCGCGATACGAATTCAGGCTAACAACTTGCGGCCTCTCAGGCGTACCATCGAGAAGGACCGGCGCAGGCTTGTACCGCTCCCGCCACCGGGCGGGCGACGCCGAATGGTCCGGCGCACTCAGCGAGGGGAACTTCGTCATGGCCATCTCGCGGCCGGCGTTTTGCAGGCTCGGCGCTTTTCTGGGGATGCTCGTCGCCGCTTCTGGATTTGTCTGGGCCCAGCCGCCCCCTCCCTCGGATCAGCAAACCCCGCCGCAGCCCGCCCCCGAGGTTAGCTCCCGCGACGCCATCCCGACCTTTACCTCGCGCGTGAATCTCGTTCCCGTCTCCGTTGTCGTGCGCAACTCCTCCGGCCACACCGTGGGCAACCTCACCAAGGACGACTTTCAATTGACCGACGACGGCAAGCCGCAGGCCACCGCACGCTTCTCCATCGAGCGCTCCGACGCTCCCGTGGTCGTGGAGAAGCAGGCGAGGCCCGCTCCCCAGGCGCCCGGCGCCACCCCGGCGCGCCCCGAAGCCGTGATCGCCACCCGCTTCGTCGCCTATCTGTTCGACGACATCCACCTCAACTTCGAAGACATCGCCTTCGTCCGCGACGCCGCCACGCGCCAGGTGACCTCCTCGCTCCAGCCGGCCGACCGCGTGGCCATTTACACCACCTCGGGGCGCAACATGCTCGAATTCACGGACGATCGCGCGGCGCTTCAGACCGCCTTGGCCCGCCTGCGCCCCAATCCCATCACCGGCGGCTCAGGTTCCAAGTGCCCCGATATCAGCTACTACATGGCCGACCAGATCGTGAACAAGAGCGACGGCCTGGCCCTGCGCGTTGCTCTGGCCCAATATGCCGCTTGCAGCGGCAACATGTCTGTCCTGCCCGTCGAGGTGCGGACGCGGGCCCAATTCGCGCTCAACGAGGGCGCGCAGGAAACACGCATTGCCGCGCGTGTGCTCAGGGACGCCGTCCGCCGCCTCTCCGCCATGCCCGGCCAGCGCGTGATCGTTCTCACCTCACCAGGATTCCTCGTCGAAGCTTCCGATCATTCCGAGATCGCCGACATCATCTCCAAAGCCATCTCCGCCCGCGTGATCGTCAACTGCCTCGACGCGCGCGGCGTCTGGACGCCGCCCGGCTACGATGCAAGCAACTCCACCCCCGAGGGTGGCGCGACGGTCATCACTATGATCACCACGTACCGGATGTTTGAAGCCTCGATCCAGGGCCAGGTCCTGAGCGAAGTGGCCGAGGGCACCGGCGGCCTCTGGATCCACGACACCAACGACATCCCCGGCGCGTTCCGGCGTCTCGCCACGCCGCCCGACTTCTACTACGTCCTTGCCTTTTCGCCCGACAATCTCAAGTCCGACGGCAAGTACCACAACCTCAAGGTCACCCTGCGCAATCCCAAGGGTCTCACCCTGCAGGCTCGCAAGGGCTACTACGCCCCGCGCCGCGAAACCAGCCCCGCCGAGCAGGCCCGCCAGGATCTAGAGGACGCGGTCTTCACGCGTGACGTCGTCAAGGACCTGCCCGTCGAGTTCCACATCGAGTCCTCCAGGCCCGCCGGCGGCGGCGCCCGCATCTCCGTCTTGGCACGGCTGGACCTGCGTGGCCTCCAGTTCCGAAAGGTTGAGGACCGCAACCTCGACAACCTGGTGGTTGTCGCCGCCCTGTTCGACAACGGCGGTAACTACATCGCCGGAATGCAGAAGGGAATCGAGCTGCGCCCAAGGACGAGACCCTGGCCGACCTCACCGGACCTTCCGGCCACGGCCTCGCCGTACACACCAGCTTCGACGTCAAGCCGGGCAGCTACGTCGTGCGCCTGGTGGTCCGCGATTCCGAAGGCCGCCTCATGACCTCGGAAAACGGCGTGGTCGACATCCCGTGATCCCTGCCGCCTGTCAAGCTCGTGCCAGGCCGGGATGAATATCGGCTTGATAGGCATCGTACTCGCGCCGCGTACTCAGGCTGGTTGCGGGTCGGGTGCATGCGAGCTGGCAGTTCCCTCGCCGTCGCCACCCTGGGAATGATAAATAAAGACTGAACCGTCAATACGTGTATGATGGCCGCCGGTACCGCCTTGAAAGACTGTTCACAATTGAAGACGTGACTAGGGAGGTTGACAAGGCCGACCGTGATTTGCCCGCCCTGCTGAAAGGCGACTGGCGCATCCTTGACCGGAATTCGCCGCCTGACATCGATCCTGGCCCGGGGTCCTCGGAAACTTCCGCTGGCAGACTCTTCAGCGCTACATCGCGCTTCAGCCGCGTGTCGCGCGCCTTGTAGACCTCGCCCATTCCGCCGCCCCCGGTGGGCGCGAGGATCTCGTAAGGGCCGAGTTTTGTGCCTGGAGAGAGCGGCATTGGGTGGGTCAGCTAAGTTGTTCATGATCTTCGATCACCCCGACGCATGAAAATAAAAAGCAGAAGCTGTACGCTGAAAGTGCCTTTCGGAACAACGTCGTTTTAAATTGGGACTTCGAGACCGAAGCTAAGTTTGACGCGGGAGCTGAAGGCACCCCGAACTGTGACACCGTAACTGGTGAGCGCGCAAGGCAGAATCTGTAAGCCATAGCTCTCCCGGAAGGTGAGACGGACGAAGGGAGGTGTGCGATGCAACTGAAGTGGGAACGCGTTTGTGGGATGGATGTGCATAAGGCCATGGTGAAGGCGTGTGTGCGCCTGCCGGGGTCGGGTCCGGAGCGCCAGCAGGTCGTAAAAACGTTCGGCACCACAACGCGGGATTTGTTGCTATTGAGCGATTGGCTCAAAGCCTTGGGTGTCACGCATGTGGCTATGGAATCGACGGGCGTGTACTGGAAGCCCGTGTATTACGTCTTGGAGGGCGAGTTCACGATCCTCCTGGTCAATCCGGCGAGCATCAAGAATATGGGTCCCAAGACCGATGCCCGGGATGCGCGGTGGATCGCCCAACTGTTGGAGTGCGACCTGTTGCGCGGGAGTTTCATTCCGCCGGAACCGATCCGGGTGTTGCGGAGCTTGACGCGGTATCGCAAGAAAATCACCGAGCAACGGGTGCAAGAGATCCAGCGGCTGCAGGATGTGTTGGAAGATGCTGGGATCAAACTGTCGTCGGTGGCCAGCAATATCCTGGGCGTGTCCGGACGAGCGATGATCGAGGCGCTGGCCCAAGGGCGGCAGGACCCGGAAGCGTTGGCGGGGTTAGCGCGTGGCAGCCTGCGGGGCAAGAAGCAGGAACTACGCAAGGCCCTGGAAGGACACTTTGCGGCCACACACGCATTTCTGGTGGAGGAGATCCTGGGCCACTTGGATCATTTGGAGGCCATGCTGGAGCGACTCAACGACAAGATCAATGAGAGTTTGCAGCCCTACCAGAAAGAGGTGGCCCTGCTGCAATCGATTCCGGGTGTGAAAGAAAAGACGTCCCAGGTGGTGGTGGCGGAATTGGGGGTGGACATGCAAGCGTTTCCCACGGCAGGGCATGCAGCCAGTTGGGCAGGTATGTGCCCGGTCAGCAACGAGAGTGCGGGCAAACGCCGGGTGGAGCATGTGCGCAAGTGTCGCGGCGGTCTGCGTCCGGCGTTGACCCAAGCGGCCTGGGCAGCCGTGCGGGAAAACGACTCGTACCTGGCGGCGCAGTTCCACCGACTGGTGGGGCACATCGGCAAAAAGAAGGCCGTCATTGCTGTGGGCCACTCGATTCTGGTGATTGCCTACCATGTCCTGAAAGAACAGAAACCCTATCATGATCTCGGCGTGGATTACTTCCTCCGCCAGAATAAAGAGGCGGTTCAACGCCGGTGCATCCGGCAGTTGGAACGATTGGGCCTCCAGGTAACCGTCAAGCCGATAGAGGACGCGGCGTAAGGCCCACTCACCCCGCATCGCAGACGCTAGCCAATTTTCAAGGCAGTTTAACCCATCCTGTCGTGGATAGGTCCTGGGTCACGGCGCATCCGGACAGAACCTTACGAATTGGGGCTCAAGAATAGCTTCCCGCTTGGCACCCCAATCGGAACACGCCCGACCGCAAAGGCACTCCCTCTGTATCAATTTGTACGTTCCGGGCTGAACCTCTGGGTTTGCAAAACCGCCCACGTTTCATTAGAATCACCGCATGAGAAAAACAATGATCTTCCTTGCCGCCTTCACTTCCGCATGCGTGTTCGCGTCGGCCCAGAACAGCCACTCTATGAGCAAGGCTGATGTCGATCGCGACATGAAAGAGCTCTCTAATTGGGGGCGCTGGGGTAAGGATGATCAACTGGGCGCGGCCAATCTCATCACCGCCGCCAAGCGCAAGCAGGCTAGGAATGAGGTCAAGGAGGGATTCACGGTTTCGCTCTCGCACAACTACCTCACCGAACGCTCGGCCGATAACACAAACCCGTTTGAGCACCGCATGGGCCCCACGGGTGCGGCCAATCGAGGGGATTTCGTGGTGGATGGTTACTCCTGGCCCTCCTATCACGGCTACGCGCACACCCATCTCGATGCGTTATGCCACATGTCGATTGACGGCAAGATGTACAACGGATTTTCGAAAGACGAAGTCGATCAGACCGGCGCGCATAAGCTCGCCATCGAAAATCTCAAGGACGGCATTGTTTCGCGGGGAGTGTTGGTGGACATTCCAAAGCTGAAGGGTGCGCCGTATTTGGAACCGGAGACGGCGATTTATCCCGAGGATCTGGACGCCTGGGAGAAGATGGCGCACGTCAAGATCGAGAAGGGCGATATTGTGTTCATTCGCACGGGCCGCTGGGCGCGGCGTTTGGAGAAGGATCCCTGGCAGTTGAACGGACACGCGGCCGGGCTGCATGCGTCGTGCGCGCGGTGGATCAAGCACCGGGATATCGCCATGCCCGGCAGTGACGGTGAGCGACGTGATGCCTTTTCTGGTCCCAGGCGTGGTACAGCCGATTCACCAGTTGATGCTGGTAGCTATGGAAGCTGTGAGGAATACTTAGTGAGGAACCGCCTGCAAGTCGGGATTCCAACATCTCCGGACACTTATCGCTTCTCTGGGTGGAAGTGCCCGGCTCGGCCCTATGACTTCGAACGGGATAGCGCCGGATCTCGTGAGTTGATCGTGTGGGCAATCTCTGCCAAACGCCTACAGCAGCAGTTCGGACCCTCCCTCGAGTCGTCCCGACCTGCTCACTATTCATTGGTAGGCCCGGCGCCCGCACACGGCCTCTCGGCTATTTGCCCGGCGGGCTCCGGACTTCACTCCGGTCTTCCGCATGATTGTCTGATTGCCGCCGGGAATGTTATCGGTTAGGTTGGTCGCATGGCGCCACGCCTTGCAAATCGTGCCGCGGTATTCTGTGCACTCGTGTGCGCAACAGCGGCCCACGCGCAGATCCTTCAGGTCACTACGCATCTGGTTGAAGTCAGCGTGGTTGCGCAGACCAAGCAGGGCGATCCCGCGGCGGGCCTTGGCAAGGAGGACTTCACATTATTCGACGAAGGGCGGCCGCAGCAGATTGCTTTTTTCAGGGCCGAGTCCTTGCGCGCGGCCGAAGGTGCCGCGCATCCACTGCCCCCGAATGTCTTCACCAATCAGATGCAAGCCGCGCCCAATAGCGCCACCGTTATCCTGTTCGACGGATTGAACACGCGCCTGCCCGATCAGGCCTACGCCCGGCAGCAGATTATCAAATTCGTGCAGCAGTTGAAGCCCGGCGACCGTGTAGCGTTGTATGTTATGGGCCGCGGGCCGCGGGTTCTGCAGGATTTCACGGGCGACCCGGCGAAACTGCTGAGCGCGCTAGCCGCTTACAAAGGCGGAGCCGCCGCGTCACTCGAAGCGCCGATGTACGATCCGGCATTAGGCGCTCAGGCGCAGTTCGAAGCATGGCTCGGCGAACTGACATTCGGTCTTTACGACTTTTACGGAGATGACCGGGCATTTCGGACCGTGCGCGCCCTGATCGCGATCGCCGATCACCTGAAGAGCTTGCCGGGACGCAAGAACCTGATCTGGGTTTCGGGCAGTTTTCCCGTTTCGATCGGGGGAGATTCGGTCGCAACGCCTGGGAGAGTGGCGGCAGGCAAACGGGATGCCAGTCCGGAGTTGGAGCGTGCCGCTCGCGCTTTTGGTAAGGCCAACCTGGCGATCTACCCCGTGGACGCGCGGGGCCTCATGGCTGCACAGGAGTATGTGGGACCGCTCACGAAACCGGAGCTGCGAAATCCGGACACCGCCGAGTTTGCCATCATGCAGATGCTCGCCGACCGCACCGGCGGCCGCGCCTTTTACAACAACAACGATCTGGTGGCCGCGTTTCGGCGTGCGGCGGCCGACGCGCGAGTCACGTATGTTCTGGGGTATTATCCCTCGCATAAAGACTGGAAGGGTAAGTTCCGGAAGATCGAAGTGCAGGTGAAGCGGCCGGACATAGAGTTGCACTATCGCCGGGGTTATTTTGCGCAGCCGGGCGAGCCGGTGGATGCGGGCTATCGCGAACGGGTTCTGGATGCCGCCCTGTGGAGTCCGATAGACGCGACGGGACTGGGATTGACGGTCCAGGTCACGCCGAAAGCTGCCGGAGAACTGGATTTGGCCTTACAGGTAACGGCGCGCGACATCGCATTCCTGCGGAAAGACGATCGTTGGGAGTGCGGGCTGGACGCGTGGCTCGTACAACTCGACCGTGGCGAAAAGCAGATCAAGACAGACGCAAAGGTGAACAATCTGCGCCTGGACCAGGCCACCTTCGATCACGTGAAAGAGGCGGGCGGGTTGGTGCTGATGGAACGCGTGGATCCACTGCCCGAAGCATGGCTGTTGCGCGTTCTGGTGCGGGATGTGGCATCCGGCGCGCTGGGAACGCTGACTGTGCCGTTGCGGCGCCGGTGATCTATCTCGCGACCGGAACGGGTGTCAGGATATCCTCAAGGGCGTTCGGGTCGCCGGCGGCCGGTCCGTGCCAAACGCTTCCGCCGTACGTGGTGATGTAAATCTTCGAGGGATCATTCGGATCGGGAATGACGCGGTGGCCCCATTTGAAGTTATAGCCACGGATGCGCGCCCAATGCCGCCCGGCATCGGTCGATCGATAGGCTGCCGCATCGAAACCGCAGGCGTAGAGCGTGTCCGGTTGCCGCGGATCGATGGTCACGTCGTACACGTGCTGCGAATGGCTAAAGATCTGCCGCCAGGTTTGGCCGACATCAGTGGAAAGAAAGACGCCGCCTCCGGTGTCCACATCCGGGCGCTCCTGGCCCCAGGCGGCCAGGTACATGCGCCGGTTGTCTCCTGGGTCCAGAGCCAGACCGTTGGGACCGTTGCAACCCTCCGGGAGGTTTGCCTTGGTCCAGTGTTCCGCCGCGTCCGAGGACCTAAAGAGCGCGCCGCCGCCGGATTCTCCATAGCGGCCTTCGTTGTTGCGCGCCAGGATCAGGTAGAGCGTCCCGTCGTTAGCCCGGACGATTCGCCAGGCGAATGGTTTGGTCTCCGTAATGCCGCTGTTCTTCAGCATCCAGGTCTTTCCGTTGTCCGTCGATTTGTAGACGCCCCGTCCGAAGCCGCAGGCATAGAGGGTGCGGCGGCCGGCAGGACTGGCGGGATCGAGCAACACATGTGTTACGGCGGTCTCGGGCATACCGGCATACGAAGCGGTCCAGTTCCGGCCGCCGTCGGTCGAAATGCCCACTCCGCCAACATAGGTCCAGGGGTCTCGGTCGCGCCACATCTTGGGCCGCGGCAGATCGTGTACGCCGCTAAACGCGCCCCAGATCAGGCCGCGCACCTGGGGATCGAACGCCAGCCAGTAAGTCGTGTTCCGCCACTTAGTCGGAACGCCATTGGTCGCGGTCTGCCAGGAGGCGCCTCCGTCGTAGCTGTGAAAGGCGCCTATGTCGGTGTAATCGATGAAAACGTGCCGCGGGTCGAACGGGTCGAAGTGGACGCCGTAGTTGGTAGTCACGTCGAGGCCGCGAGTGGTCCACCGGTTGCCGCCAGTGTGCACGGAGTTGACCTGCGCCCAGGTCTTGCCGCCATCCAGCGTGCGGTAGGTGCGGAAGAGATCGGTGGCATAACAGATATCGGGATTGTCAGGCGCGACGCCCAGATCGCCGGCGGCATCGAAGAAAATATCCTCCCCGCCGCCGGGCGCGCGTTCCTCGATCCACGAGGCACCCAGGTTTGCCGCGGGGGCCGTGGACTCGCGGATAACGATTTCCCAGTGGCGGCCGGCGTCCGTCGTTTTCGCGATGCCGTTGTAACGGTCGCGCGGACTGTCGCCAAGTTTGAGATCGCGGAAACTGGCATACGCCGTACGGGGGTGATGGGCGGAAGTGGCGATAGCCTCGAACCGCCCGGATCGCTGGCCGAGTACCGGCGTGCGAGCCTGCCACGTGCGGCCGGCATTCTCCGAGACGAAGAATGTGCCGTCCTGCGTCGTAATGTAGATGAGCGTCGTACCGTTTTCGTCTCCGGCGCTGGCCTGGGCGATGATTCCTCCCTCGCTGGGATGGGTTTCCCAGGAGCCGGCGTTATTCCGGTACACGGCCTTGCTCCCAATTGCCAGCAGGCCACCCGCGGAGTAATGAAACAGCAGGATCTGCCCGGTGGGAAATGCATGCGCGCGTTGAAACGATTTGCCGCGATCGGCCGAACTGAGAACCACAGTCCCGCGAGTCTCCCGGTCCGCGAACGCCACATCGATGTGGCTGGAGTTCGCCGGATCCACGGCGATGGCCGTGATCCTGCCCCCCGCGGGATAGTTCGGGCTGGCAGAGGTCAGATGGTAATCGGAATGATCTCCCAATTGGTGCTCGACCGTCTTAGCCGCTGGGTCGGGAAACACCATACGCCAGGAGCGGCCGGTGTCGTCACTGCGCCACAGGGCGGCATTGCCGGCATAGATCACTTTCGGATCGTGGGGGTCGAAGGCGAACGTCTCGACGACGGCACGCAGGTTGAACATCCGCCAGGAGAGGCCGCCATCAAGTGTGATGTAGGCGCCCGTCATATCGCAGTGTTCGACGACCACGTTTGGATCGTGTGGGCTGATGGTGGGCGCGATCATGGTGCCGCCACCGCCAGGTCCGATGATCCTCCACGAGTCGAACCTCGGCGCGGGTCCAGGGTGGGGCGCCGCCGCAAGCATCAGGACTGCGGGTATACCGAGATAGAGCAGTTTTCGTCGCATGAGATACTCCCTCACTTCCCGGGCGAAAACACGTAAGTGCGTCCCTGGTCGAGCGGCGTGAATTCATACCAGCCCGCCCGCGGCGAGCGTAGTTCCACTTGTCCCAATGCTCTGCCGTCGCCGCTAAACGCCGCCAGGGCGCCGCTGCGGCTTTCCTGAAAGCCGATAGGGGAATTGCCGTAGATATCGATGAATTCGACCTCTCCGCCAGGCTGCTGGCGCCTGGCGACGCTGCCCGCGGCGGCTAATCTGCCCATTGCGGTCCACTCGCCGCGACCGTCCAGAAACTCGAACTCCCGCGCGTTCACATAATCGATCCGGCGCCCAGCCACCTTCGCAGAGATCTCGTGGAAATCATTTTTCTGGTTGTAGGCCAGCCAGCCGGAAGGCGGTAACTCGACCTTCTGCCCGCCGGCATCCGGAACGGTCCAATCACCTTGCGCGCCGCGGTTGACATACACGTGCGTGCCGTTTTCATACTCCACGTGGAGCCTGGATGCGGCGATGGCGCCAGTCGAATGCGCCTGGCTGGCGGTCAACATCGCTCCTCCGGCATCCGCATACTCGATGCGGGCGGGTTGCACAAACGCATATTGCTGCTGCAGTTGCTGCATCATGTAATAGGACCGGGCCATGGCCTCCCAGTGGAACGGGCGGTCTTCGAACTCGGTCGCCAGCCAGCCCATGTTGCCATAGGCGATGGTGGTGGCGAGAGAGAGATCCAGATACTCGCGCCGTTTCGCCGACTTACTCCAGTTAGGATCGATTTGTTCCAGGTAGTAATTTGTGTCACCCATCCCGTAGGTGCAATCGAGGAGATGGATCTTGGTGAGTTGGAACGCAACGTCAACCGGCTCGGTCAGCAGGTTCCACTTGGTATAGGCCCAGCCGTAACTGCCCGATTCGAGTCCCGCGTAAAGCCACTGGTACGTGCCTTCGGACTGCGTCGGCCCGTACACCCGCTGGTCGTTGAGCAGCAGTTGCCCATAAGCGTAAAAGGTGGCCGCCATGGTCCCGGCGCCCGGGACCCGCGCATCGTAATCGCAATACTCCCATGGCGGATTCGCGGTGTGCACGTCCGTGTAGGACATCTTCGTGCCGTACTTCTCGTGGATCCGCTGCGCGTAGTAATCGTCCATCTCCACCGATTTGGCGGGCTTTAAGGCGTAATTGCGGGGCCAGGCGCGCCGCCATTCGCCGTCCGGCCGGCGCTGCACGTGATCCGGACTCCAGTTCGTATTTGTGGGGCAGAAATCGGTGTAGTTGGTATAGACACCTTGAAGCCATCCCAGATCGTTTTGTGCCCCGACATACCACTGGAGCGTGGCATCCCCGCCCTTTTGGGGCGCGGCATGCAGGCGCATGGTAAAGCTGTCGGCTTCATCGCGCCAGGTCACTTCATGCGAATGCTGCATGATTTTGTCCATGCCATAGGACCGGATCTCCCGGCAGCGTTCGTGGTCCTTCTGAAACGATTCGGGTGCGGTAACGGTCCAGATCACCTGCTGGCCCTCTTTCTGGCGAAGCGACGGCGGATTGGCGATGGTCGGAAGCGTCTCCTCGTAAGTGGGCGAGGTCGTAATGAAAATACGCTCGTAGAGGTCGTTGCGACGGCCATCCGTTTTCGCCTTGTAGCGCAGGCCGCCGTTCACTAGCGCCGTGTCCGCTGTGACTTCCGGATCCTTGCTGGAGTAAGGCTCGGACGCATTGGTGCGATACCAATCGAACCAAACGGAAGTGAAGACCCGCTTCGCCGCGTCTCCGGACATCAAAACGCGCGGATTGGTCGAGCCGTAGGTGATGTAGGGTACCGTGATCAAGTTGGGGTTCGTCACGCCGGTGACATGGCCGAACGAGAGTTCGGCGGCTTCCCCGCCCTCGCACCAGACTTCCAGCACCAGCGATTTCTGCCACAGGCGCAGGGCGTAATCGACGATGCGGATGCCATAGCGGAACCTGGCTGAGACCACGCCGTCCGCAAGCGACGCGGACACGAGTTGGCCTTCAGCCGGTCCTTGTGCCGGTGTGCCATCAAACCGGACGCCTCCCCCGTCAAGCGGCCGGAACGCCGCCGATCCATTCACCCTGGCCGTGATTTCACCCAGATTGCCGCTGCGAGGAGAGTATTCGTATTTCACGGCCGCATCCGCGCCCTTGTATTCCAGCTCAAACCGGCCGGGCGAGGGCTGTCGTGCCAGGACCTCGAATCGCTGACGATTAGTGGGCAGGATGGTCTCCTCGCGCGTAGGAAACGGCAAACTGCCGGGGCCAGTGTTCAGGCCCTGAATCTGGCCGCGGTATGCCGCGAGATTCCTTTTGGGCTGCGGCTTGAATTCGAGCGGCTTCAGTTGTTCCGTATAGAATGCGAGCGAATCGCAATAGAAGTAGCGCGGCGACGTGTTCCGGATCTTGGAGATCTCGATTCCCGAAACGCTGGCCGGGAACGCGATCTGGCGCAGCACATCGGCCGGAATCCTGCGGTGAATCAACCACCACTGTTTCCAGACCACGGATGCGATCTGGATTTGGATTTCTTTGGCATTGGCATCGGTCAGGAGGACGGAGACATCCACGGGTGGGCTGGTTTCATCCTTCACCCATGACCAGCGGTAGCCGTAGCCCCACAGGTCGATGGAATCGAAGCGGCCGGGTATGGGAACCGGCTTCGGCGGCCGGGCTATTACTCGGCTCTTGGCGTGCGTGCCCGAGAAATCGAATTTGGCCACATACTCTCCCCACATCTGCTGTTCGCGGCTGCGGCTCAGCTTGCCTTTCGCGCCGTCGAAGAGCTCCAGCGTCCATCCCGTGAGATCTTCGAAATCCACGACTGTATTCGGATCCTGCTCGCGCTCGACCCAGGTCAGTTCATAAGGGTGCTGACCGACCTGCTGGTATTCTTCGACCTCGTTGATGGCGGGGACTGTTTTGTGCCGGGCGGCGCCGGAAAGCAAGAAACTCGAGCAGGCGAAGACGATCGCGAGCAGACGTGCTTTATTGGTGCGATTCCAAGGTCCGAGAATCGAAGTATTCCTCATCCTGGTTGCGGTAATCGGCATCGAAAACGACCGCGGCCGGTGCGGCCTTGAGAAATTCGAAAACATGCGGCTCGGCGGCGATGGGGCTATGGGTGCTCCAAAGCGCGCCCGCACCGTCAGAGCGCGGCGAGGCCGCGAGCCACAGGCCTAGCAGGCCCCGTAGGTCCTGCACGGTCGGGCCGGGACCGGCGCGGTCCGCAACCAGCGAGGCAGTGCTGGCTGCGATTCGCAGGTTGGCGGCTCCGACACGGCGCACGAATCTGACCGCATCCGATATGCTACGGGGTGGCTTAATGCCAGTGCGCAGGTGAACAGTGATGCCGTTGGCCGCGGCTTTGCGGCAGATCTCCCGCACCGAGTTTTCAAAGGCTGCCCACGTCTCCTCGTCCGTGATGTTGTTCTCTGGCGTGCGGTGCAGCGATAGCATCAGATCGGCCGCTCCCAGCAGCGGCATCTTCGCCAGAACATCGTCGATCACGCCCATGCTGGCCTGATAATCCTCGTGGACGTTATCCACCAGCCGCAGGTCCGGGTAGAGGTTCAAACCGGAAGACAGATCGACAATAATCCGGAGCTTCTGCCGACGAATCCATCCTGCTTCGTGCGCGAGCGCCGCGCGTTCCCGCTCGGCCATATAGCGCCAGTCGATCAGCACGCCGTCGTAGCGTTGGAAGAAGGTCGGGCGCGCCAGCACAGCTTCCTGAATCGAACGGACGCCGCGCAACGAGAGAATAAGCCCGCGCGGGCGGGGAGGCGGAGTAGTGTGCGGGATCTCTTCGATTCCCTGCTCGCGCACGTGCACGCGGAAGATCCGGACATCGCCGCTGGCGATCGTGCGTTCCCCGGACGCGCCCAGCTGCAAATTCTCGAAGCCTTCCGGAAGGTAGCCGGTAGCGCTCTTTTCCGACGTATCAAGCGCCAACTCGCGGATCGATTCGATAGAACCGCATCGAGAGACGATTTGAAAGGGTCTTGCACGGTAAGAGTTGTTGGCGATGCCCAGCGTGTACTCGCCGGGCGCGTGCCGGCAGGTGATCACGCTCAAGCCATCGCCTGCCTCGAACAGCGCCTGGCTGCGGAAGACGCGATCCAAAGTGGCGCGGGTCTCCTGACTCAGATGGTAGGGTTTGTACAGGGGCTTATCGACTTCGTTCGTGATGCGCGGATCGGGCTCCGGGATGGGATCCACGATCACCATTTGCGGCACGCCATCCAGACCTCCAAGCCGAGAAAGGTTGCTCGATGAAATCACCAGGCGCCCTCCCTCGACGGCATAATTTCGCAGCTTGTCGCGGATCTCGGCGCCCGGCGTGAGATCGCCCGCGACCACCAGCACGGGGTACCGCGCCAGCAGCCAGCCCGGAGCGTCGCTGAGCAGACAATCGGCCGAATCTCCATAAGGGGTCGCTGTCATAAAACCGGATTCGTCATGAAAGTACGAAGAATCCTGGTAGCCGGGATAGAGCATATCCAGCACGAAATCGGTTAGATAATCGCCTTTTTTGTAAGGCAGGTTTCCCCACACGCGATACACATTGTTGGTGTACAGATGCCGCGGAAAGGACCAGCCGGAGTGAAAATCCACCATTACCGCGATAGGCGTAATCATCGCACCCGGAGCCCCGTTCTCGCGTACCCAGCGCTGCGCCGACTGCTGGATGCGCCCGATGGGCGAGAGTTGCTCGCCATCGAACCATCCGCTCTCAAATCCCGCCAGCATGCTGTTGTACAGAATGTGACTGTAGAGCAGACGCTTGAGCAGGCTCAGGCTGGTGCCCTTGCGCGGTCCGTGGTCGTCCCCTTGCTCGCCATAGGCTTTGTATCCCCACCGGTTGTACACCGACGCATTCCCAAACCAGGGGACCCCGTACTGTTTGCCTGCCCCGCGGATGAAAGCGTAATAGACCTGGCTATTGGGAAGAGCCTGCGCGGTCTCGGCGCCGATGAGGGTATAGATGCCTTCCTGCAGGAAGTAGTGGCCGAAGTTCAGCGAAACCAGCGCTGCCATCTTGTTGCCGAGTTCGCTGGTGAGCCGCTCGAAATGCCGATGAAAATTCAAATACTGCTCGAATCGCGACGCAGACGATGGATCCATCTGGGGCGCGTAGCCGCCGATGTAGCGGCCATCCTGTTCGCCATTGTCCATACCAAGCCAGCGCTCGCCCACCTTGGATTCAAGCATGTCGAACACTCCGGCGGGTGGCTTGAACTGCTGCCAATAACCCCCTGGACCCGAGCCCGGCACGTATCCCCAGATATCGAAAAGGAAGAGATTGCGGCGCTTAATCTCGTCGGCGAGGTCGCCAAGGTTCGATGCGAACAGGATCGGATAAGACGGCCAGATCACGTCGCCCAAGTCGTATGTGCGTGTGTACTTCTCGATAGTCTCTTTGAAGTTGACGATCCGGCCATCCTGGATTTCAAATCCACGGAGCGTCGTGAAGTGTGTGATCCCTCCGAAGGTGGACCAGTCCGGCGGCCGAACGGCGCGGCGCGTGTCATCTGGATGCTCGCGCGGATCGATCAAGTGCGAATATAGGCGGTGGGGCGGCGCGGCCAGGAGAGATCCACACAAGGCCAACGCCCACGGCAGAGTTACTGGGGTTTTCATGGAAAGGGGCAGGCGAAACCGCCTGCCCCACCTTTAGTTTAGCAGTATGCTGCAGTCAGGTCAGAAATCGATACGGGCATCCAACTGCATAGTCCGGCCGCCGCCCTGCCCCAGTACTTGGCCGAAGGCGGAGTCACCTACACCGTTGTCTACCAGGTACGTAGACTGGCGTTTGAACGGGTTGGAGAGAGTCATACCCACTTTGAACTTGGCCCTTTCCTGGAAGAACGGGAAGGCCTTGGACATACGGAATGTCTCGCTCAGGGTCGGGAACCCTGAAATGCCCAAGTTCCTGGGAGCCGTTCCAACTCTTAATGGTACACCGTTCCCTGTGGTAGGAACGTTGGCAAAAGCCGCTGCGTTCAGATATTGTTTGGGGTCGCTATAGTCCGCAGAACTCGGGAAGCTGCCGCTGGCCAGATTCGAGCTCAGTACATCCGGGCGAATAGTGCCGAAACCAGCCGGGGTGTTGAGGCCGGTGGAGGACACATAGATCGGGAAGCCCGAGGCGTAGTTGTGGAGGCCGGCCAGTTGCCAGCCGCCCAGAACGTAGTTCAATTTCTTGAGGTCCCATCTCCGACCCTTGCCGAACGGAGTGTCGTAGGTCCACGTGAGTTTGAAGTTGTGCGTCTGGTTGAAGCTGGCGAGGCCGTACTCCAGCTTGCGGTTGAAGAAGTCCTGCGGGACGCCGTAACCCGTGGCCCCGTTGCTGTCCTGGTAGCCGAGCGTCTTGGAGAAGGTGTAGGCAGCCAGGAAGCCAAGACCCTTCGTGAGGTGCTTGGTCACGGTCAACTGGAACGAGTTGTAGTTTGAGTTGGTGTTGTAGGCGTAGAAGTTAGTGACACCGTAATACTGCGGATACGGCAGCATCGCCTGAGCGACGGACAGATCCGTGGGGAAGCCGGCGTAGGGGATGTACTGCGGGTGCGCGGAGACGGGATCTAGCAGCGTATCGCCTAACTTGAGGTTGGTCGCGGGCGATACATCCATTTCGTTGAAACCCCACACCCGCGTGCCATGGTTGCCGACGTAGGCCCCTTCCAACACCATCTGATTGGGCAGCAGATACTGCAAAGTGATGTTCCAGTTCTGCACGTAGCCCGGGTGGTTTGCGTCAGGGGTAACGGTCTGGCCAGCGTTGAAATGACCATCCGCCGGATTGGTGTCCGGCAGCGTGTAACCGAGGCTTGGCATGGGCTGGTTCAAATAAATCGCCGGGTCTTGCACGAACCCGGTGGGGCTGGTGCCAGCCGCCACGCTGACGGTACCGCTATAGCCGGTAGTGAACCCGCCGTAACCCCAGTTGTTGGTAGTGGGCGGGGTGTTCATCATCGCATATCCCATGCGCACAACCATCTTGTTGTTGGCCTGATAGGCGATACCGAGCCGGGGACCGATCTCACCCCAGTAGGTCTTGGTCGGGCGGTTCTTGAAGGTGAGCAGGCCGGGCAGCCCACCCGCCGCCGGATCGGGCGCACCGACATCGATGTAGGACATGCGGTTGGTTCTCTCGTAGAAGGGCGAGATGATCTCCCAACGAAAACCGAGATTCAGGGTCAGCCTCGGCGTGACCTTGAAGTCGTCCTGAATCCAGGTCGCGTGGTAGGGCCCACGGAAACCGTCGCTCAGGCCGGCGATGCCGTGGCTGGCGCTGCGGGCCGCCCCCAGCAGGAAACTGGCAAACGCATTCCCGGTCTGGGTCGTAAAGCCGGGAAGACCCGTCTGCAGAGGGTTGAAGTTGTAATTGCCAGAATCCGAGTAGTTTTCTTCGTCGTAGCGGTAGATCGTGTACTGATAGCCGAAGTGGAAGGTGTGCCGGCCCCAGATCTTGGTGGCGTCGTCCTTGAGGACTTCGGAACCGTTGGCGCTGCCACCGTAAGAGCCCATGCCGATCCTGGCAATTGTCCCGCCTTGGTAGTCGGGCCCGCTGAAGTTGAAGTCGGGAAAGTCGACGGCGGACGTATTCTGGATGCCGATCTTTTGCGCCCAATTCTTGTTGAGAACGGCCAGCGGCGTGCCGTTGTCATTCACGAAGCGGCCGTAGCCAAGTCCGAAGTTGTTGATCAACGTGGGCGTAATCGTGGAGGTGATGCTCAGACGGGCCATATTGCTGGGCGTCGCCTGATCCTGCCAGGTGGTGGTGGGCGGACCGGGCACAGGCAGATACTTTGCATATCCGTTGTTGTTGCGTTCGCGGTAGCCCTGGTTGTAGAAGAACGAAATCCGGTTCTTGTCCGTGATGATCTGGTCCACCTTGATGCCGATAATGTGCTCGTCGAAAAACGGCTGGCCTGTGCTCAGCGCCTGGATGTTGCGGAGCATTGCGGAACTCGTCGGATCGACCAGCCCGACCTTGAGGATGGCGGCCGAGACCGGATTGATCCTGCTGGTGGGAATGATGTTGCCCGGGAACGGATCGCGGATGACGGAGCCATTCGGCCCATTCCTGGTAGTAGCCGGATCGTAGATCGCGCCGAACTGCACTGGTCGGCCCAGCGCGTCGGTTTCGATTGCTGTTCCGGCTTGGGACTGGCCCGACCAAGCCGGATCGAGCATCTGCGAGAAGTCGCCGGTGCGGTAGGGCAAGGGCGCGAGCGTCGCGAAGCCGGAGAAGTTCATCTGGTTCCGCTTGTCGTGTTCGAAGTTCGTGAACCAGAATGACTTGTTGCGCCCGTTATAGATTTTGGGAATGTAAACCGGACCGCCGGCGGCGTAGCCCCAGTTGTTGTCCCGGTAACGGGCCTTACTGGCGCCGATGTCCAGCGCATTGAAATCCTCGTTTTGCAGGTATTCAAAAGCCGCTCCGTGGAGGTCGTTGGTGCCGGACTTGATGCTGAAATTCGCCACCGCGGTCTGCCCCCCGTTGTACTCGGCCGAAACCGCGCCGGTCTGCAGCTTGAAGTCGCCGATCGCATCCAGCGAGGGGCTCATTTCGTTGTTGTTGCCGCCGGAAAGGTCGGACCGTCCGAGGGCGATCCCGTCGATCAGGATCTCGTGCGAGTATTGCTGCCCGCCGTTGATCGACCCCTGGAAGGTGCCGCCGGTGGTGCCGGGGAGGCTGTCGAAAATGAACTCCTGGATCTGACGTTGCCCGTCCGAGGTAAAAATGGGCCAGGCCTTAAACTCTTCCTGGTTAATGTAGTGGCCCATTTCAGCGGTGCCCGCCTCGATCACCGGAGGTGTATCGCTAACCGTCACGTTCTGGTTGATCTGGCCCACTTCCAGGTTGATGTTAACCGTTAGAGTCTGCGCTGCGCGCAGGACCACATTCTCAGCGGTCGCCGTCCGGAACCCCGCCGAAGTGACGCGAAGGGTGTACGTCCCCTGCGGGAGATACGGCAAGGTGTAGGCCCCCGCGGATGTGGTGGTCGTCTTGTTTTCGACCTTGGTTTCGTCGTTAGTGGCTACGACAGAGGCGCCAGGTACCACTGCGCCCGCCGCATCCAAAACTGTGCCGTTCAGTGTGCCGACTGCCTGCCCCCACGCATTCGTGGTGATCAAGGCCAGACAGACGAGTAGAAGAGTCACTACACGTTTGTGAGACATACGCCTCCGTATACCACTCATTTTCTGCAGTTCACCCAACTGGATAATGCCGTAATGCCCCAACCTGGGCCGCGTTTCGGGCCTCTGGTTTCTTATGTGACCTCTTTAGCCTGATTAAACGAATCGAGGGTATTGTATTCCGCTTCTCCGGTGTCGTCAAGGGGCGTGTCGCCCGCAAAGTAGAAATGTCCGCTTTTCGACAGAGTTTTCGGCGTTGTGAGGAGGCGAAATGCCACCAGAACAGCCTCGCCGTTCCCCTCATCACAGGGCGCGCCGCCGCCGAGGCCAATGCGCCGAAGGGCTGCCTTGACGGCTGGCCGCGATCATATCTTGCAGTTGGAGGGAAGTGGCAAGTACTACGGGGGTCTGCGGGTAGGACAGTTCTACTTTGCAGAATAGGACATTGTCATTTTGCGCCGACACTGTTCGTTCTAAGCAAAGTTGAGGAACTCGCCGGCCGAATTCACCCCAGACTGGGGAATCCTTCGACAGCTCGATGGCGTTGGCAGGCTGCTCCGGACAGACATCGAAGCCAGACAAAACTGCTCGACGCCCCTGCGCCGCTCGGATGTCGCCGCCCCTGAGAGCTATAGGTATCGATTGCCCCAATCGTTTCGATGCGTTATCGCATCGCTTCCAATTCCTGTTTCACCTGTGGAATGATCTTGGCGTACCGCGCGCGCGGCGCCTTGGCCACGAATGTCTCGAAGCAGGCCTTGGCGCGCGGCAGGTCACCCGCCATTTTGTAGAGCAGGCCGAGGTTGAGTTGTGCCTCGAGCAGATCGGGATCCAGAGCTACGGCACGCTCAAAATCCTGGCGCGCCGCCGCGGGGTCCTGACGCTGGATCGCGATGAGGCCTAGCCCGTTGTAGGCGGTGGCGGACTCCTCGATGGTAAGCACCCACCGGAAGCAGCGCTCCGCATCGGCGAGTTTGCCTTCCTCCAGGTAGGCGGTGGCGAGGTTCGACTGGCCTTCGACGTCGGAAGGGTTGAACTGCGCCGCTTTTTCATAGGCGGCGATGGCGGCGGGCCGATTGCCGCCGCGCAGGTAAAGGTCGCCCATCCGCGAGAGCAGTCTGCCGCTGCGGATGTTCTGTTTGTCAGCGTCTTGATACACGAGCATGGCCTGGTCGAAACGGCCGGCTTTCTCGTATTCCGCGCCGAGGTAGAAATACAGAGACGGGTTCGTCGAATCCCCGGCGAGCGCTTGGCGCAACATCTCAATTCGTCGCCCCGCCGGAATGCTGTGCGCGCCGGGGCCCAGGGTAGACTGGAAAACGCGCAGGGTGGCCGTGTGGTCCTTGGGGTCCGGTCCCTTTCCGTTCAATTCGAATTCACTCGGCCCACCGCCCGAGAGGTAGCCGAGCGACTTGAGTTGATCCAAGGTGTGCGAGTCCACCTGGCTGGATGCGACCTTCTCGACGCCGCTCGCGCCTTGCGCACCCAAGATTTTCAACTTACCTTCCAACTCGCGGTACTCGTCCGGGTGGGCGGCGATCACGTTGGTGGTCTCACCTGGATCCTGCGACAAGTCATACAACTCGGGCTTCGGCGCGCGCACGTACTTCCATCGCGCAGTGCGGATACCGCGCAACTCAGTCCATCCCATGTTTATCTTCGGATACAAGGTTTCTTCGTAGGAATAGGTGGTCGCCACGCTGCCCCCGGAAAAGACCGGCGTCAGGCTGACGCCTTGACAGGACGCGGGCGGCTTTCCGCCCAGCAGTTGCAGAATGGTGGGCAGCACGTCGATGGTTCTGGCCTGCTGTGTCACCCGAACGCCGGCCGGTACACCTGGTCCCGCCAGCAGGAAGGGAATCCGCAGCGTGGAGTCATATAGAAAAACGCCGTGGTTGAATTCGCCATGCTCGCCGAGACTCTCGCCGTGATCCGCCAGGACCACGATAAGCGTTTTGTCCGCTGGCCGCTTTTTCCCGACGGCATCGAGAAATCGGCCTAGCTGCTGGTCGGTATAGGCCACTTCTCCGTCGTAAAGATTCTGGCGATATTTCTCGCGAAAGGGAGAAGGCGGATCGTACGGCTCGTGCGGGTCATAGAGATGAAGCCACACGAAAAAAGGCTTGCCGGATTGGGTCTGCAGCCAGTTCAAGGCATGATCCACGACAACCCCCGCCCGGCGCTCGGGGTACTCGCGCTCTTCCAGGCTCTTCTCCGGCTTCGGCATCTGATCGTCGTAGACATCGAATCCATGGGCGAAGCCGGAGGCTTTCTTCAGCACCGTCGAGCCGACAAACGCGCCGGTGTCCCAGCCTTGCGTTTTCAGAATCGTGGCCAGCGTAACGGAAGAGGACTGCAAGGCGAAGCCGCCTGTATTCCGTACATGGTGGACGTTGGGGTTGGTCCCCGTAAAGATGCTGGCATGTGAAGGGGGAGTTAGCGGAGTCTGTGCCACGGCGTTCTCGAAGCGCACGCCCCGCTCGGCCAGGCTGTCGAGCGTGGGCGTCTCGATGTGGCCGTTCCCATAGCAATGCACATGGTCGGCACGCAAGGTGTCGATGGTCACCAGGACGACGTTCAGCGCCCGGAGTGGTTGAGCCGCATCCGGTGCCGCCGAGCGATTCGAGCCGGATGGTTTGCATGCCGCGAAAGCAAGCAGCACCACGGCGCAAAGCGCGCGCCGGCCGTTGCTATGGACGTTGAGTTGGAGCATCCAATGCCTTCTCAAGGTGGTCAAAGCGTTCCTGCAATTCCGTCAATTTGGCCTGCTTCTGCCTGAAGTTGCGCCAGCGCCTCGCTTTCGATCATCCGCAACTGCTGCTCCTCCGCCTCCCGCAGTTCAAGCTCCTTCCTTTGCCGGCGTACATCCTCTTCCAGCCCGTCACGCTCCTTCTGATTTTCACTGCGGCTTTGCAGGTTTTGCCGTATTTCGACCACGTCGGCTACGTGCTTTCGCCAGGACTCGGCTACGCTGATCTTGGACCGGATGCCGTCCAGGCGCTGGCTGCTCTGAGCAACTGCAAGTTCCTGGATCTGAAGACGAAACATAGCAACTTGGATTTTCTGAGCGTTCACAGTTGTGGCTTGAAGTACCTGCCGTAACTGACGGACCTCTGATAACAGCGATGGCAGAGTCCCGCCATCGGCCGGGGCTGCCTGCCCGTATGCCGTAGGCGCAAATGCCACCAGCGCAACCAGGCTTATGTACATAAGCGGCCGGCCCGGAAAAGAGCGCTGAATCGGGTGATCTTCCATATACTACTGGCGAAACCACACTATAGCAAGCAAGCAACTCGACTCCGGGGCATAAAATAGGCTGAAGGGAGGTTCACAATCCTTGCTTGTCGAGGTACGGCAACTGCGGCAAGCCCTGCAAAACACGAACGTCGTTGGTCAGAAAACTCAAGTCACCCTTTTTCGCTTGCAGATCCAGGTACTCGCCGTGGCACGTGCGACGCAGCGGCTGGATGACGTACGGTCGAAACTCATCACGGCCGAGTTCGATAGGAAACGCGAAGCCGGCTGGGTCGAAAATTTGGAGAACTTACAAAAGAATACGGAGGATCAGAAGCTACGCGCAGATCGAGAAGTGGAGATTCATCAACGAAAGGGGGAACTTGCCAGCAAAAACCATGACCACCTCCGTGATGGTGTTCGCCGTAACTGCCGGAATTGCTTTTTTCGGCCTGCCGGAATCGCTTTTGGGTCAGCCGGCTACGACAGCGCAGAAAGTCAAGCGGGCCAACGAGCTCATCCAAGCCGGAAAACCCGATGAGGCCATTCCGATTTATCAGGAATTGGTCGCAGCATTCCCGAGCGAGCCGGCATTTGGAGTGAACCTGGCAATTGCTCAATACAAGGCCGGCCGGTACCGGGATGCCATCGCGCAGTGCGGTGCCCTGCTGAAGCGGAAGGACGATCTGTTCCCGGCGTGGTTATTCCTGGGCGCCAGCCAGTTTGAACTCGGCGACATGAGTAACGCAGCACCGGCGCTGCAGAAGGCGCTTGCGCTCGAACCGGCGGACCTGAATGCTCGGGTAATGCTCGGCGACGCGCTGCTGGAGCAGGGCCAGCCCGCCGAAGCCGCCGCGCATTTCGAGGAAGCCGCGGAGGCCATGCCGGATAACCCGCGTGTGCTCTACGGCTTGGGCCGAAGTTACGAGGCCCTCGCCAAGGCTGCCTTTCTGCGGTTGGAAGAAGCCGCTCCGGGCTCGCCGGATTGGCTGGCACTGGGCGGCGATGTGGAACTTGACCTGGGACAATACACCCGCGCGTTTCAACGATACCGGCTGGCGCTAAAGTTGCGTCCCGCGTTTGGCGGAATTCACACAGCCATCGCGCTGCTATATGAAAGGACGGGACATCCGGATTGGGCGGCGGTCGAACGCCAGCGGGAACCGCCGTCCAGCGCGGACTGCCAGAGCGCGCCGCTCGCATGCGAATTCGCGGCCGGTCACCTGCGGGAGATCTTGTCATCCGGCGCGACCAATCCCGAAGAAATGTACTGGCAGTCGAAGGCCTGGCGCGCTCTGTCTCAAAGGGCATACACGAGCCTCCAGGAATTGCCGCCCTCGCCGGAGAGATTCGAGGCTGCCGCCGGCGCGTATGAGAGCAACGGGCGATATCCGGAGGCGGCCGCCGCCTGGCGGGATGCCCTGCAACTGTCGCCGCGCAACGGCAGGATCCAGCAGCGCCTGGCGCTGGCGCTGTGCCGCGCCAACGATTGCCGTTCCGCGCTGCCCATAATCGAAGATCTGCTCGCGCGGGACTCCTCCTCCGCCGCCCTCAACCTTCTTTACGGCACGGCGCTCGACAGCTTGCAAGAGCCCGGGCGGGCTCTCCGGTACCTGGAAACGGCCGTGAAGCTGGACGGCCATCTGCTGCCCGCGCGCGCCGCTCTGGCCGAGGCGTACCTCAAGGCGGGAAAGCCGGCGTTAGCCATTCCGCAACTGGAGGCGGCGATGGCGAACGATGACGATGGCAGGCGGCATTACCAGCTTGGCCGTGCCTACCAGATGGCCGGAAAACAGGATCAGGCGGCCGCGGTACTTCGCGAGTACCGGGAAATTCTGCGACGGCGGGAGACCGCCGATGCCGATGAGCCGCGGATTACGCCGCCGTAACTTCACGCAAAGCGTCACGCGGGCTCGCGAACGTCCAGCACCTGGCGCGTGCGCACGTGGCGCAACTCCTGCCTGATCCCGCTCGGCCAGATGATCTCCACGTCGACGTATGCCGCGTTCCCGGTACCGAAGTGCACCGGCGTGTGGCTCGAGGAGGCATAGCCGACGGCGGTGGTCATCTGGTTGTATTGGTTTCCAACCCGCAGGCGGGCGCCGATACCATCGCGATTGCTGCGCGTGCCTGTCAGCCTGATATCGAGCCACGTGTTGTTATCGGGACTGACATTCTCCCACAACTCCGCGCGTCCGCCGATCTGGCTGACCACCACGTCAATTTTGCCATCCTGATTAAAATCCGCGAAGGCCGCGCCCCGGTGGACGCCGGGCGTCTGGAAGTCTGCGCCGGCATCGGCGGAGACGTCGCGGAAAGAGCCGTCGCCCGTGTTGGCGAAGATCGCATTCGGCAACCGGTAGTGGGTTGCCTCGAATGCCTCGACCGTGTCATTTACGTGGGCACACGAGACAAACAAGTCCTTCCAGCCATCGTTATTGAAATCGAACAGCCCGGGGCTCCAACCGCTGCGGCCGTTGCTCAGCGGCCCCATCCCGCTGCGATCGGTGATATCGCTGAATCCGCCTTTAGGCCGGTTGCGGAACAAGGGAAACGTCTCGCCCGCCAGGGCCGCGACAATCACGTCGGGCCGGCCGTCGTTATCGAAGTCGCGGAAGTCCGCTCCCATGGCGGAAATCCCGCGACCCTGGTCCGGCAGCGCCACTCCCGTCTCCAGCGCGACTTCTTCAAACCGGCCGTTGCCGAGGTTATGAAATAAAAAGTTGGGAATCTTGTCGTTGGTGACGAACACGTCCGTGAGGCCGTCTTGATCGTAGTCGGCGAACGCCAGGCTCATGCCCTTGCCGATGTGTTGCGCGATGCCGGCCTTGACTGAGACGTCTTCAAAAGTACCATCCCCGCGATTGCGATAGAGCGTGTTGGGTAGCCCTGCGAAAAAGCGCGGGTGACAGTAGGAACGGGTGCGCGGCGGGTCGCCGCAGAACATCGGGTTTTCGGGCGACCACTGGAGATAGTTGACCACGAACAGATCCAGGCGGCCGTCGTTATCGAAATCGAACCAGCCGCCCGTAATCGACCACACGTCGCTCCGGATGCCCGCTTTAACGGTCACGTCTTCGAACCTGCCGTTACCGAGATTGTGATAGAGGTGATTGGATCGCACGCCGGCCACAAAGAGATCCACATGCCCGTCGTTATCGTAGTCGCCTGCGGCAGCTCCCATGGAATACCCGATGCCGGCCAAGCCTGCCTCCGCGGTTACATCTTTGAATTTCATCCCGCCCAGATTGCGATAGAGCCGGTTGGCGAATTTGGACTGATCCTTCTGGAGCGACGGAACCGCGGCGCCATTGGTGAAGAACAGGTCAATCAAGCCATCGCCATCGTAATCGAAGGCCACTACACCCCCAGGCATGGTCTCGATGAGCTGTTTTTCCGGTGTGGCATTGTTCTCCAGCACGAAGTCGATGCCCGCGCTGGCCGCGACATTCCGAAACCGGATCGGCGCGATGGTGGGGCTTTGCTGTGCGGGCGCCGAACAAAGCCATACCAGAAAGACCAGCACGGGGAGGCGGGACGCCCAACGCCACTTACTTTTCCCAGAACCGGGAATGCTGCGGAAATTGTGGGGCAGGCCCGTGGCCTGCGGCGGCCTCGCAGGCCGCCCCTCTTCTCGGCGCCAGCCCCGGTTTTCGAGCAGGAAGCGGGTCCAAGGGACCCGCGCAGGCCAAGGGCCCGCCCCACAAGAGTTTTTCGGCGGTGCCCCACTGCCTGGCGATGCCCTCATTGGCTTTTCCTCGCCAGCTTCTGCATGCGCACGATACCACTGCCCTCGCGCACCGTTACCCAGGTTCCGGCAGACAAGCCGCGGAAAACCTCGGTTTTGCCGTCAGGCCAGCGTACACCAAGGTCAGCTTGGGTCTCCGCGCCCATACCGAAATGCACCCGGAAATCGCCCTGCGAGAGATAGTAGCCGCCGCTGCGCACCTCGTCTATCTGGGTCCTGCCACCCGTGGTGAGACTGAGCCGCGCTCCGATAGCATCGCGGCCAGACGCCGTCAGCGCCCGAATGAGCAGCGCGTTGCCCGTCGGCCCGTAGTTCTTGAGCAACGATGGCGCCTCGTGCATGTTGACCACCACGATCTCGAGATTTCCGTCATTGTCCAGATCGCCGACGGCGATACCGCGGGAGGAATGCCGCGCCAGAATGCCCGGTCCAGCCTCTTCCGCCATGTCGTAGAAGACCTTGTCGCCGCGATTCCAATAGAGCAGCCGCGGCTGGCGGAACATCTGGCCGACGCCGCGGTGGTCGATATCCGGGTACACGTGCCCGTTCACGATAAAGATGTCTTTCCAGCCGTCGTTATCGAAATCGAGAAAGCCGCATCCCCAACCAACGTATTGGGGATTGGACGCGAGACCGGCGGCCACCGTCGTATCCGCGAAGTAGCCGTGCCCGAGGTTACGGTAGAGATTCGGAATATCGCCGGTAAAGTTCGTCTTGACGATGTCCAGTAAACCGTCGCCATCGTAATCGGCGGCGGATGCGCCCATGCCCGATTGTTCATGCCCGTCTTCGTTATATGCCAGGCCGGTGGACGCGCCCACCTCGGCGAAAGTGCCGTCGTGTTTGTTCGCGAAGTGCAGGCTGGCCGTGGAGTCGCCGGTCACATACACGTCTTCCCATCCGTCATTATCGAAATCGCCTGTGAGCACGGTGAGGCCCGCCGCCTTGGCGTTCTTCAGGCCCGCCCGGTCCGTGACCTCCGTGAAGTGGCCGTGGCCGTCATTGTGGTAGAGCGACATGGTTTCGGGCGGAAGACCGATGGGGCCGCAAACCACCGGGAATCCCTTCCACGTGCACGAATTCTGGTCACCTGGTTTGGCGACCGCCGCCGGATCGAAATCCAGGTAGTGCGCCACGAACAGGTCCAGATATCCGTCGCGGTCGTAGTCGAGAAACGCGCAACCCGTGCTCCAGCGTTTTGGCGCGCTCAGGCCGCGCTGGCTGGTCTCATCGCGAAACGTGCCGTCGCCTTGATTCCGCCACAGCACGTTGTGCCCCCACGCCGTAACGAACAGGTCGATATTGCCGTCGTTGTCGATGTCGCCGGCACAGACCCCCTGCCCCCAGTCATTGTGCGTGATGCCGGCTTTGGCCGTGACATCTTCGAAACGCAAGCCGCCAAGGTTGTGATAAAGGAAATGGCTGGGCGGCGCGCCCGTGCGATCGAAGCGATCTCCGTTGACGATGAAGATATCGGGCAGGCCATCGTTGTCGTAATCGAAGATGGCCACACCGGTCCCGGTATTCTCGACGATATAGACCTGTTGCTTGTCCGATCCGGATATATTTATGCCGGTCAAGCCTGCCTTGGCTGCGATATCTTCGAAGTGAGTTGCCGGGGGGTTGATACCGGGCGGCAGAGGTTTCCGGGGAGCACCCGTGCGACCCCCGCCGGTCATTTGACAGATTGCCTCGCCGGCAAGGAAGGCCACCACAACCAAGGAAATGGTCCGCCTCACCGCGGCTCCTTGACCGTAATGACCCCGTCCGCGGCTACGTCCTCCAACTTCTGCACGATACCGCTCGGCCATGTGATCTCCAGGAGCCTGACCACCTTGTCCTTGCCCAACCCGAAGTGTACCCGCTTGTCGCTCGCGGACTGATAGCTTCCGGCAGTGCTTACCAGCCCATACTGTTCCAGGCCTGATGCGGAGACCAGGCGAAGCTGCGCGCCAATTCCGTCGCGGTTGCTGATGCTTCCGACCGTATTTACCAGCAGCCAATGATTCCCGTTGCCGCCGTCGTTATGCAGAATCATCGCAGGGGCATTCAGGCAATTCACCACGATGTCGACAAAACCATCGTTGTCGAGATCGCCGAACGCCACGCCGCGGGCGGCTTGGCGGCTCCGAAAAGGCTCGCCACTCACGGCCGAGACGTCCTGGAACCTGCCTTGCTGGTTGCGCATCCGCAGCATAGGCTCCTGATAACGGATCGACGGATTCGTCAGCTCGATGTTATCCATTACGTGGCCCTGTGCCACGAAGAGATCCTTCCAGCCGTCATTATCATAGTCGATGAACTTCAGTCCCCAGCCGGAGTGCGTGGCGGATATCGCGGCGATTCCGCTCGGCTCGGAAGCGTATTCGAACGAGCCTTTGTGATTCCGGAACAGAGCGTACTTTTCGTTCGCCAGCGCGCCTATGAATACATCGGGCCAGCCGTCATTATCATAGTCGGCGAAATCGGCGCCCATGCCGGAGAAGGTGTGCCCGTCTTCATCATAGGCCAGGCCGAGCTTGAGAGCCACCTCTTCGAACTTACCGTTGCGAAGATTGTGAAATAGCTGCTCGGGAATGTTGTCGTTCGCAATCAGGATATCGGGCCAGCCGTCGCGGTCGTAATCGTTGAACGCAATCCCCAGCCCGTAGCCGGGCGCCGCCCCGATTCCGCACTCTTTCGACACATCGGTAAACGTCCCATCCCGATTGTTGTGATACGCCAGGTGCGTGACGGTTTTGAAAGAGGCCGGATGGCAGTATCCACGGCGCCCCGGCTCGCGCGATCCGCACCAGATGTTTCTGGTGAAATCCCAATCGAGGTACCGTGTCACAATGAGGTCCAGCCAGCCATCGCGGTCGTAATCCAAGAAGCAGGCGCTGGAGGACCAGCCGCCTCCCGCCACGCCCGCCTTCTCGGTGACATCGGTGAAGGTGCCGTCACCGTTGTTGTGGTACAGAATGTTCCGTCCGAAGTTCGTGATGTAAAGGTCGGGGCGGCCATCGTTGTCATAGTCGCCGGTGGCCACGCCCATGCCGTAGGAATGCCCGCGAACTCCGGCTTTCGCCGTCACGTCCGTAAAAGCGCCGCCTCCATCGTTGTGGTACAAGCGGTTCCAGTATTTCGGATTGGACTTGTCGGGCGGCTTGCCATCTGGCTGCGGATCGTCCAGGGCCGCGCCATTTCCAAAATAAAGATCCAGCCGGCCGTCGCCATCGTAGTCGAACAGAGCCACTCCGCCCGGCATGGTTTCGATCAGGTATTTTTGCGAGGTGGGGCTGCCGTTGCACCGGAAGTCGATACCCGAACGGGCGGTGACATCGCGGAAGACGGGCAGCCTGGCGTTCCCCTCGCCGGCTCCGATCAAACGCCCGACCGCATCCAATGAAAGCAGACTAAACAGGAAGCCACGCCGGTCCATATTACTTTCGCTGCCGCGGCGCGCTGGCTTTGAGTGCCCGGAACTTCTCGAGCGCCGCCTTGGCTTGATCCTGCTGCCCCAGCTGGCTGTAAACGCGGGCCAGCAGGTAGAACGGCTCGGGATAAGCAGGGTCCAATGAGGCCGCGCGCTGAAGCCAGTTCAGGCAGAGATCGGTTTTGCCCAGCTTCCAGAGCGCTTTGCCGCCGAGGTAAAAATTCCTGGCAGAGTTCGGATTGCGGTTGGCTGCCTTGGCGGCGGCGTCGTACGCCTTTGCGGCGTCGCCTTCATCGATGAGCAGGCTGGCCAGGTTGGCGTAGGCCCAATCATATTCCGGATGGTCTTTCTCCACCAGCTCGATGGCCGTCAAAAAATTGCGGATGGCCATACCGGTATTGCCGTTGGCTTGGTAGCATAGGCCCAGATTGTCGTAGGCCCTGTACGACCCCGGGTCGATTCTCAAGACCCGCTGGAACTGTCCCATGGCGTAGTCGATCCGCCCTTCCTGGTAGTAAATGCGTCCCAGCATGTAGGCGCCATCCGCATCGTCCGGGTGGCGTTCGAGCAGCAGAATGAAGACATTCACTGCTTCGTCGGTATTGCCCGACAGATACTCGATGTTCCCTTTCAGCTTGAGGGCCGCGGGTTGATCCGGCGCCGTCTTTAAGATGTTCTCCGCCCACTCCAAAGCATCGGGCAGCCGCTGCGCCATGAAATACGCATTAGCCAGTGCGAGTTTACCCTCCACGGAGTCCTTCTCGAGGTCCAGGAACTGGCGCGCCGCCCGGATTGCCTCTGGAAAGTCCCTGCCCTCCACGCTGGATCTGGAGGCATCCAAAAGCACCGCATGCAGCATGGGACAGGCTTCGAACGCGCTCTGGAACGCCCGCGCCGCGGCGGTGTATTGTTTTTTGTCGAGCGCCTCATGCGCGCTCTGCTGAAGTGTCGCGCTGCGGACCAGGTCGCATGGCGCGGCAGCCGGTTGCGGCGCCGCGGCCAGCAGCGAAACAGCAAATATCACTTCACCAGCCAGCACCATCCGCATGCGCCAATTCCCATACCAGCCATTACCTTAAAAGGGTAGCAGGGTGACAGAATGGTTGCTCACGGACGTAACTTCGATTACGCTGTCCGTGCCAAACGCGGCATCTAAGAAGCAAGGCAAACTCCGCTAACTGACGTGGCGCGGGCTTCAGCCTGCAGCGGGACTTCTTCAGTCCCGCCCTTTCGATAACTTCCAGGCTGGTTCTCTGGAGAGCATATTGGGGCGGCCCTCCTGCCCCCACCTTTTTCGCAGATTGGAGCTCTATAGAAAAAGTGTGTGGCATTAGGCCTTTAGCCGGTTCCGATTCCGGTAAAATTCTGCGCGGCCCCGCTCGTCGAGCCGCACGAAAAAGGCTCGGCGCGCTGCGGCTCTCCGAGGCAAAACTGTCCATGTCGGACGGGTTGCCGGCTTCGGGCATGCGGCGTTCATCCTGATGAACAGACTTCAGTATAGTGAAACAATAATGAGCGCAAAATCGATCCACACCGCTCCGTCAGTCCCCTTGACGATCCGGATTGTCTTCGCCATCTCCGCCGCTCTCGCCGCCTTCGCCAGCCAGGCGGGCGGTCCCCGCACTTACTACGTCGATAGTACCGCGGGCGACGATGGCAACAACGGGCTCTCCGCCGCCAAAGCCTGGAAAAGCCTTGACAAGGTCAATGGCACAGTCTTCCAGCCGGGCGACAAGATTCTTTTTAAGGCTGGTACGTCTTATACCGGCCAACTCCAGCCACAGGGGTCAGGCAGCGAAACGCGTCCCATCGTCATCGACCTGTACGGCCACGGCGAAAAACCTCTGATCGCCGCCGAAGGCAAATTCCACGAGGCGCTGTTGCTGAAGAACCAGGAATACTGGGAGGTCAACAATCTCCAGTTCACGAACACCGGGCCCGCGCCGGAACCGTTCCGCTATGGTGTTCGGGTCATGGCTTGGGACTTCGGCACGGTTCACCATGTCTATCTCAACAACCTGTACGTGCATGACGTAAACGGATCGCTCGTCAAGAAGGACCGGGGCGAAGGCCACGGCATCGTCTGGGAGAACGGCGGAGCCAAAAAGAGCCGCTTCGACTGGCTGCGGATCGAGAACTGCCGATTGGTCCGCACCGATCGCAACGGCATCTGTGGCTTCGCGGCGTATCCGAAGAACCAATGGTTCCCAAGCTTGAACGTGGTGATTCGCAAGAATGTGCTGGAGGATATCGGCGGCGACGCGATCAAGGTATGGGGATGCGACCGGGCGCTGGTGGAGTATAACGTGGTCCGCGGCGCGCGCCAGCGATGCGACGACTATGCGGCCGGCATCTGGCCCTGGAGTTCCGACAACACCCTCATCCAATTCAACGAGGTCAGCCGCGTGAAAGGCATGAAGGACGGTGAGGCATTCGATTCCGACGGCTTCTGCACCCACACCACCTTCCAGTACAACTATTCACACGATAATGACGGGGGCTTCATGCTGATCTGCTGCGACCGGAGCAAAGACACCATCGTGCGCTATAACATCAGCCGGAACGATCGGGAACGCCTCTTCCACTTGGCCGGTCCTATCAAGGACGCCGCGATCTATAACAACGTTTTCTATATTGGCAAAGGAATCGATATTCACCTGTTTCTGTGGTCGGGGTGGGGCACTGCGTGGCCTGACAACGTGGCTGTCTCCAACAACATCTTCTATGCGCAGGGCACCGGAAGAAACAGCGAGGGCATGCGGCGCAAACAGGTCGATGACGGCAGCTATGTCTTCCGTCCGGGCGCCGGCGGAACGACCAGGATCGCATTCGTAAGCAATGTGCTATTCGGCAATTTCGAGGATGTCCCCGCCGAGTGGAAGGCGCTCTCATTTGATCCGCTGTTCGTGAAGCCGGGCGGCGGCGAAGAAGGGATCTCGTCACTGGCCGGCTACCAGTTGCAGGGCGGGTCGCGGTGTATCGGCGCGGGCGTTCCTATCGAGGACAGTGGAGGCCGGGATTTCTGGGGGAACCCGGTGCCGCCTGGCCGGAAGCCTTCGATCGGCGCGCACGAAAGGCAGGGGCACTGATCACTCCGGCATAACCTGATCAAGAATTGGGTCCCGCAGTCCGGCGGCCGACCGCTGGGAGCGATCCTCCAACTCCAGTACGACGATCTCGTTGGCTCCTTTCTTCAGCCAGACGCCCGGGAGATATAGGGTCTCATGCGGACCAATGTGCCAGTGATGGTCAGCGGACCGGCGACCGGCTGGGCGAGATGCGTGCGATAGAGGATGTAGCCATAGGACTGCCCGAGATCTTCCATCGAAAGAGGCCGCTCCGATTTCGTTGGCACAGGAAGGGCATTGAACAAGCTGGCAGATTCATCGAGCTCGATCCGCGGAATCGCGATCGTGGGCCGCGCCTGCGGCGCGCCGGGAAGATGCGTGCCTGCGGGCAAATGTCGTGCGATCACCTCGCGGAATTTGTAGTACTTCGGCGTGGGCCGGCCCGCTTCGTCGAGTGGCGCATCGTAGTCGTAGCTGGTGGGTTGCGGCTGGTAATGGTCGGAATAGTTTGCGCCATTCATGAAACCGAAGCTGGTGCCGCCGTGAAACATGTACAAGTTCACGGAAGCCCCGTGCGTGAGCATCCATTCCAGTTCGCCGGCGCTTTTGGCGGCATCCACGTGCGCGTGCGGCTCGCCCCAGTGGTCGAGCCAGCCAGGATAGAACTCGGCCACGAAGAACGGACCCTTTGGGCGGAACTTGCGAATGGTATCGAAGATTTCGTGGTCCACGGAGCCGTTGATGGCCGGCAGAGCCTCGGGCAGGTATCCGTTCGGCATTTGCTCGGCGCCGTCGGAGGTGAATAGCGGAACATCGAAGCCCGCCTGCCGGAGCATTTCGCGCACCCGGTGCAGATAAGCTTTGTCCTTGCCGTAAGAGCCGTATTCGTTCTCGAATTGCACCATGATTATGGGGCCGCCGCGTGTGTTCTGCAGGGGAGCTATCTCCTGCGCGAGGCGCTCGAGGTAGCGCTGCGACGCCTTCAAGTAGCGCTCGTCCATCGACCGGACTTCCAGATGGTGATCCTTCAGCAGCCAGGCGGGATAACCGCCGAATTCCCACTCAGCGCAGGCATAGGGGCCCGGCCTGATGATCACGTACAGGCCCACCTCCTGGGCGATCTTCACAAACCGGGCAAGGTCGGCTCCGCCCTGGAAATTGAAAGCCCCGGGTTTCGGCTCGTGCATGTTCCAGAATACGTGCGTGGCCACTGTGTTCAGGCCCATGGCTCGCGCCATCAGCAACCGCTCCCGCCAGTACTCGGGCGGTATGCGCAGGTAGTGCATCTCGCCGCTGATGATCTGGTATGGTTTGCCATCCACCAGGAAATTGCCGTGCTCCTCGTCAATCGTGAAGCGGCCCAATTACCGCGCGGCGCCAGCGGCTGCGCTACCCGCCCTGCGCTGGTACGCTTCGGCGTGAACGGCTTTGGCGGCGGCGAGGAATTCCGGATAAGGCGTATCTGTGACGCTTACCAGGCCAATGTTGTAGTTCTCTCCGTCGCCGGGGCGGCCTGTTAGCGGCTCGTCCGCGTACTTGAAATAATGGCAGCCGACCAGCAGTGGATGATCGGCCACGCTGCGCACATACTCCTGGTACATACGGGCGCGGTCTGCCTGGTCTTCAGACGGCACCAGTCCGGTGTGGAACATGCCGCGATCGAGCGCTCCCATGTGGAACTCGCCGATCAGCACCGGCTTGTCGATGCCATCCAGCACGGTCCACTCGGAAGGCACCACCTTCGGGCGGTAGACGTTGAAGCTCACCACGTCACAAAGCTCGCCGCACGCTTCCACGGATTCCCGCGTGTGCCAGGCGAAGCGCGGCCCGAGATACAGGTGGTTGGGGTCGTACTTCTTCAGAATGCCAGTCACCACCCGAAAATACTGCCGTGCAAAATCCTTGCTGAAGGCTCGCAGATCCTCCTTCATCGCGGCGCGGAGGTCGCTGGCAGGCTGGATGGGCGTGTCGAGAAGCGCCTGCCAAGAGCCCAGGTTCTGGCCCCAGGCCTGATTCAGCTTGGCGATGTCGCCATATTTCGACTGAAGGCTCTTCACGAACGCGCGCTTCGCGGGCGAATCGGCTTTCATCGCCAGGGCGCCGAGCGCCAGGCCGTAACGCGACCGGTCGTCTTTCATGGAGCCCCAGGACATTTCGTTATCGACGAAGTAGCCCAGGCACCAGCGGTCGTCGCGATATTTGAGTGCCTGCGCGCGGATGCCGCTATCCAAAGCCTCCGCATAGCGCGGGTCGAAGGGATCGGCCATTCGCTTCCAGTAATCGTTGCCGCTGGCCACCTCCGCGAACTGCGCTTTCTGGTCTCCGCTAGCCGGCCAGGGGTCGATGGTGACCGTGTAGGTCATCTTCCTGGCGGCATAAAGTTGCGGGTCGGACCAGTTGCCGATCGTGTTGAAGCCCCATGCCGGCAAACGAGCGAGTGTCGCTCCCTTCCATGACTCGTACCAGTTATCGCCGTACTTGCGCTGCAGATTGGCGGAGTAGAAATTGAACGACTGGCCCATGTGGTGCTTGATCTTCAGGCCGAGCGCCTCCCAATCGCGATTCTCGCGGTAATGCGCGGCCAGCGGCTCGCCCTTGGCCGGCAGCCACTGAAACATCTGCTCCCGGCCTTCGGTGATGGTGTCGCCTTCAGTGGTGTTCAATGAGTTCACGCCGAACGAGAGAAACAAATGACCGCCGGGCGTGACCAGCCACCATTTCCCGTTCTGCTTTGCGGCGCGAAAGAAACCAGTGGCCTCCAGGGAAGGGCCTGTAGCCCAGCCGCCGTACTCGTCGCGATCCGGCAGACGGGGATTAGCCGCGATGGCAGCTTCTTCGGCTGTACGGCGTTCCGCGAAATCGGATTCCTTCTCCAGCTTGCCCGGCCACTTATCGAGCGCGAACTGGCCGAACGGATCGACAATCCGGTCGTAGGTGTTGGCGGCTACCAGCCTGACGTCGTCGACCACCGTGTGGCTGGCCAGTTCCGGGCTGGGAAGCCGCAAGACGATCGTGTTCACCTGGCTCGCGTCAATCTTGTGGTAGTCCGACGAAAACAGGTGATAGCCGGGAATCGCGGCCGGCCCGCGCATTCCCATCTCGAGAGGATCGGGGGAATTCAGTGGCAGAGCAACGGCCTCGTCGCCGTGCGCGCGTATCCGGACCTCGCCCTTGGTTACTGCTCCGCCGGTATCTTCACTTCCAGGCTCAACGAAATGGCTTCATTGTTCCCGTTTCTGACGTGAAACGCGATCGCCCTGAGCCGGCTGCAGTCCAACGGCTTCGCCTCACGCAGCATCGTGCCGCGCGGCGGCCGGCCCGGCCATAGGAACAGCGGCTGTGCCAGAAGGCCGGACATGGGAAGCATCAGAAGAAGGCCTGCTACTCTATTTTTCATTCTGCTCTTGTTCTACCATGTGGCTATGAAAAGGTTCGCCAATCTCCTCATCACCGCATTGGCCATCACCGGGGCGTTCGCCCAGGATGTCGCCATGGGCACGCGGACCGGCAGCACGAAACGCTTTGAGGCGCCCTACACGATGGCGGTCGAGACACCTCACGTGAAATGGGCCAAACCGCTGCCGGGCGGGCCTATCCACCTGCTGGCCGTGCCCACGGTCGGTGAAGGACGCACGTTGGTGGAACTGGCCGAGCGGTTGTCGCTGGAGCTTACGACCGTGAGCATCGATCCCGCCTGGGACGTGAACAAGTGGACGATGGGCTTCGGCGATGATTACGGCGCCCGCGCCGAGAAAGGCGATTTGACGCTGGTTTACTCGTACCTGGAGCAGGAGCTGACCAGCGACAAGAAGTTCGATGCCATCCTTCTGCCGCTGAACCATGGATGGGAAGCTTTGACGCCGGCGTCCCGCGAGGCACTGACGCGGCGCGTGCGCGAAGGCTGCGGCCTGGTGCTGATCCGGCCGTTCGCCGGCGAACTGTCACCACTCACTCCGGCCGACCTGAAACCGGAAGACAGCGAACTCGAGGAAACCCAACAACCCGGACGCACGGAGTCTTCTCCCTGGCACAACGAAGGCGGCCATTACATCACGCGCGCCATCCCAGTGGACAGTTTCCCGTTTCACGATCTGCAGAACTTCATTTACCGCCCGGAGCCGGGGGCCACGGTTCTCATCCGGACGGAATCGGGGAATCCCGTTCTGGCTGTCCGCAATTTCGGCAAAGGCCGGGTAGTAGCGTTCGGCTATCGCAACCAGGGTATGAGCTGGCACATGCCGATGGAGGCGCGTGGCCACTTCGTCGATGCATATTGGGAATACTTCTACGCGCTGCTGTGCCGGTCGATCATTTACGCGGCCGTGCGCGAACCAACAGGAATCGTGGACTGGAATAAAGCGGCCACGACGTGGCGCGTAAAAGATGCGCGCGGCGAAACGGAGATGGCAGGGAAAGGGACGAGGCCGAACTTGTCGAAGCTGAGCGCCGGCCGGCATTTCTTTGAGCAGCAGACGCCTTCTGATTTCAAAATCTCAGTGATCGACGTTCCGCAGCCCGATAAGATCGAGGACCTGAAGGCGTTCGCCGAAATCATCGCCGAGGGCCAGCCGGTGGACGTGATGTGGCGGTCTACCCGGCCCGCACGCATCGAACTCATCGACGGTTTGGGGCGTGCCATCGCGCGCGCGGAGGGCACCGGCACGGTGCGGCTCACGGCTGGCCGCCCGCTCACGCATTCCGGCTTCGTGCGGGCCACCTGCGGCACGGCCATCGAGCAGATTCCAGTGCGGTTTGCAGCGTCCTCACGCGAATGGAACGACTACGAAGTGATGCTGCCGTGGTTTGGCCCCAAGACCTACCAGCCGTGGATTCCGGCCGTCGACGAGCAGTTTCGGAAGATCGGCATCACCACGCTCGCCGATCCTGATCGAAATTTCAAGATGATGGTGAGCGCGCACCTGCCGGCCTTCGGTATTTATTGGTATCGGCGCGAGGGTTATCTGAAGCGCAAAGCGGATTATGCCCGGACGAAAGACGTCAAGTACCTGGTGCGCGAAATCGAGTTGGAGTCACCCTCTTTCGAGACGGGCATGCGCGCACAACTGGAGAAGAACGTACGTCCGGTCGCACCCCTCAAACCCATGGCGGTCTACCTGGCCGACGAATCCTCGCTGACGTTCTATGGCGACGCCTTCGACGTGAGTTGGGCGCCGGAAGCGCTGGCCGGCTTCCGCCAATGGCTACGGCAGCAGTACGCCAGCCTGGAGGCGCTGAACTCGGCGTGGGGCACGTCGTTCAAAGAGTGGGACTCGGTAGTGCCGATGACTGCTGAACAGGCGCAACAACACGGCAATTATGCGCCCTGGTCGGATCATCGTGAATACATGGAGCAGGAGTTCGTGCGTGCGTTCGGTAAAGCCAGCGCGCTGGTGCACGAGATCGATCCCGGAGGCCGCGCCTCGATTTCCGGCACTCAAATCCCCACTGCGCACAATGGGTGCAACTGGTACGAGATCGATCATCAGATCGACTATTTGCAGCCCTATTCCGACGGCGACCAGGACGCTATGCACCATCTGTTCCGGCCGGGTCTGACAATCACCGGGTTCACAGGTTACGGCTCGGTCGGCAGTGACGCACAGCATGAGCAATGGCAGCGTCTTTTCTATGGGCATAGCGGCGCCTCCATCTTCTGGCACTACACTCTGCTTAATCCGGACCTCGCGCTCAGCGAGCAGGGCAAGGCGCTGGCAGAGGCTTTTGGACGGCTGCAGTCAGGCATCGGGCGGGTTTTCATGAACTCGACCGTGCGTGAGGATGGCATTGCCATACATTTCTCGATGGCCAGCGCCCGCGGCGCGTGGATTACGGATGGGAAGATTCCGGCGGACCTCGGCGACTCCGACAAGACGTCAAAGAACTTCGCAGAACTGATGAAGCGGCGTCATGAGTGGACCACGGCGCTGGAGCGCCATGGCGCACAGTTCCGTTTCCTGGCGACTCCACAGATCGAAGGCGGTGAACTCGAGAAGTACCACGTTTTGATACTGCCGTACTCGATCGCCATTTCCAACAAGGAGGCGCACGCGATCGAGCAATTCATGGACCGCGGCGGCATCGTTTACGGGGACGACCAGACAGGACGCATGGACGAACATTGCCGGTGGCGCAAAGCGCAGCTCTGGGCCGGCGGTCACAAGGGCTTCGAGCGTACCGGGCCGCGGGATGCCGGCCTGAAGCGCGATTTCGGCGGCGAATTCCTGGTCACGATTCGCGATTTCGGGCAGTCTCGACTGACCGGACTTTTGCCCGCGAAAGCGACGACGGTTCGCACGCCGGCCGGCGCCTACGACCTGTTGCGCGGCGGTCTGGCGAAAGACCAGATCGAGGCCTCGCCGGAGCGCCCCGCGTTGTTCATCGAGCGGCGGTCCCGAATTGCGAAGCTGCTCATAAGCCAAGACCTCGAACTCCGGCTCACGGATGACGCTGGATTGCCCGTGGACCTTTCGGTCGCACATGTCGACGTATGGGACCCGGCCGGCCGTCTCTCCCGGCACTACTCGGCTAACGTGACCGTCCGTGCGGGCCACGCGGCATATCGAATCCCGTTCGCTCTGAACGATACGCGCGGGATATGGCGCGTCCAGGCACGCGATGTGATCAGTGGTCTTACCGCGGAGGTCACGCTGAAACGATAGCCTGCTCAACGCCGGAGCCATGCTTCCGGATTCCGGGCGCTGAAAACGGAGACGGGGAGAAACAGAAAATCCTCCTACTTCTTTTGTTTTGCCCCCAACACCTCACTGGAAACACTGGAAAAACTGCACCTGATTCTAACCTCGCGACGATCACCTTGCAGCGGAAGCAGGCAATGGATCCAACACGTCTCCGCGCAACTCCAGCCGCGCGGCCAGCAGATCCGGCAGCGCCTCGACCGCGCCGCTCATCAACTGCCGGGCTTCGGCAGCGCGCCCCTGGTGTTTACGGATCAAGCCCAGCAGATAGCGGGCCTCAGCTCGATGCTCCGCGGTTTTCGATTCCAATTCCGACTCCGCAAAATTCTCGAAATGTTTTTCCAGGCTGGCGGCTTCGGCTGATCGTCCGATCCTGTCGAGTGACAGCACCATGAAGTAGTTCTCGCTGTTCCAACTGTCACGATCGCCGGAGAGCTGCGCCACACCAGCTACTCCCTTTTCGTACGTCTGCCGAGCTTCGGCGGTCTTTCCAAGCGCCTCCAGCGCGCGGCCCGAGTAATAGGCCTGCCGCGGCGATGTCAGGAACTGAAAGTCGTCAACCCCCAACGATACCGGTGGCTTCAAAGCTGCGGCGAACATCTCCAGGGCCGTGGCGTAATCTTTTCGCTGGAATGCTTGCGCCCCCGTGGCATAGCGCATCATGCGGTATTTGTCGCGCAACCCGTAGGTCCGATGGCGCGGCGCAAACCTGTGGCTTTCCACCATGCGCGCCGCCTCGTCGTAGCGGCCTTTGCTCAAGTTAGCAGTGAGCACGCCTTCGGCGAGATCGTCGTCCGCGGGCGAGCGCCGGAGCGCCTTTTCGAGCACCGTCAACTGATCGTCGAAGCGGCCCGCGCGCGCATAAAGCGTGCTGAGATCGTTCAGGGTCCGCACGTGCGCGGGGTTCAGTTCCACGGCGCGTTCGAGTTGCGCTGCTGCCTTGTCAACTCCCGCCCCCTGCTCGGCGTACGCCAAACCTAAGGCCCGCCGCGCGGAAAAGTCGTCGGGATGAGCGGCCACGGCGGCCTCCCATTGTCGGATGGCCTCCGGTTGCCTCTCGCGATAGTAGAGCAGGCAGCCCAGGGCGAAGCGCGCCACGCCGTCGTTCGGATCGATGCTGACGGCTTCGGCAAGCGGGGCCTCGCTGTCCTCACGGTACGGGAACCGGTCGATGTTGGCGGCCGCTGCGCGGGCCCTCTTGAGCGACTCAGCGGCGGCCGCGAGGTCACCGGAGCGGCGCTCCACCCAGGCGAGCGTGTAGTAAAACTCGGGAGGGGTGCCCCAGGGGTCGTGGTTTTTTTCCTCGGCCAATCGCAGGATCCGCACCGCGTCCGTCCACCTTTGCAGGTGGCGGTAGAAGCTGGATACTTCGAGCGCCTCCTGGCTCTGTCCGCCCATTAAGCGTACAAGCTCCACTTTGGCCGCGGGATCTCCAGTCAGCAAGAAACGCTCCGCCACGGCGGGACGGCTGGTAGGATCGATACGTTCCACTTCCGCCAATTCGGCCAGTGCCGCCGCGTTCGCCCCAACGGTGCGATCAGATGCGGCAAGCATCAATCGCGAAAGCAGATCGTTGGCATTGGACGCAATGGCACGTTTCAGATGGCCAATCGCGCCGTCATAGTCCCCGGCCAACATTGCCTGGCGGCCCAGCCAATGCTCGCGCTCGCCAAAGTACGGGCTGTCCGGCCAGATGTAGTACAGATTGCGCTCGGCTTGCTTGTCGCGACCCAGGGCAAACTGGCTCATCGCCAGGTAGTAATATGCTTCGCTCGAGTAAGGATCGCGCTCGATCACCTTTTCTAAGTGCTCCGCGGCGTTGGAGTAGCGGCCGCCGTTGAAATCGTGAATCCCAGCAGCAGATGCGCGCGGGAGAAGCCGGGATCCTGTTTGAATGCACGATCCAGCAGGGCGATGGCGCCCGGCGCATCGAGTTCCTTCAGCTTGAACTCGGCGGCTAGGGTCAGTTCCTCGGCGCTCATCGCATCTGGCGATTTGTGCGGGGCCTCCAGCGGCTTGGTGAACGGCGTATATTCTTTACGCCCCGGATCGGCATCTGGGCGGTGATAATCCAGTAACTGATGACCGGCGGCGTCCGTTACACTTACTACCATGTTCGTAAGATCCTGCCCTTCCGGTAGAGACGCGTGAAACGGTTTGCCCGGATCGAAGTTGACGGACGTCCGAAGGATCTCGCCCCCGTGCGCCTGAATTACTAACTGCGCTCCGGGAATCATCCGCGTGGCAGCTAGAGTGAGCTTCCGTGAATCCAAATTCAGCGCAAGGTCTCGCGTCAAGGTTGTCAGTCCACCCGTGCCCGCGACCGGCACCCACCACTCACTCCAGCTCTCGACTTTGTGCGGCGCAACCCACTCGTAATGCCCGTCCCAAACATGCCGTCCGCTCTGGACCTCGACATAAGGGCCGGCCTTGTCGGTGTATCCGCGTTCGTAATTCTGCGCGCCTTCGCCATAGCCGAAGGTCCACAACTTCATGCCTTGCACGATGCGCCGGTCGGCATAGCGAAAGACTCCGTAGTCGTTCTCGAACTGGTATGCTCCCTGAAAATTATCGTAGATGTCGATGCCGAATACGCCCAGCATGTGCTGGTTGTTGCGGTCCCAGCTATAGTCGATCCCGTTGTAAAGAGGCCAGTCCGCGATTTCCGCGGTAGTGTGGCCCACGGTGCGGCTCATCGGGTAGATGAAACGCGTCTTGGGGCTCGCCGGCAGCGCGGCGTTCATCCAGAACATCTGCGGCATCCGGCCGTCGCGGGTGTTGTAGCAGAAGACGCCGATCTCTAACGCGGCTATGCCGGGATGTAGCGTGGCGGACAGGTTCACTTTCATCTGATACACCGGATCGAGTTCGCCGAGCGCCAGCGTGATGGTGCCGTCGTCGCGGCGCACGATCCGGTTCGCCCAGAATGGCTCGCCGTAGAGTGTCAGCATGTGCAGGTCGTGCGGACCGGTCAGCTCGATCCCCGATTGCACCCAGCTTAGCCGGGGATTATACGGGGCGGGCTTGATCACGTCATTTCGGTAGAAAACCTCGCGACCGCGGATTTTGTCGTATAGCGAGAAAAAGCGTCCACCCAGCTCCGGCAGGTAAGTGAGTTTCAGATATTCGTTTTCGACGAATATGGCGGCGTAAGAGCGCGGCTTCGGACCGTCGGGCTTGAACGGCATGACGTAAGTGGTGAAGGGATACATGCCGGTCAGTGTCGAGTTACTGAATAGAGGCGGCTCGGTTTCCCGGCGAGTGTGTTCGTAGGTCGGGACGGTCAGCGTTCCTTCCCAGGTCTTGACGGCCTCGGCAGCGAACAACACGGGTGCGATCAGGACTAGCAAAAGCAGCGTCGCCAGTTTCATTTAACGTTCTCCCGCGGGTCCGGGCTGGTCTGGCCTACCACTTCCACAAGACCGACGGCGTCGCCCATGCTGTCGTATATCGGTGCCAGGACCGAGATCATGCCCGGACGGCGGCGTACGGTGACGCGCTGGCCCGTATCGAGCACTCGCTTCATCTCCGGAGGCATCTCCTGGTGCAGATCGCCCCACTTCCAGAACTGGCTCATTTCGTAAACGTTGCGGATCAGGATCTGGATGCGCGGCGGGTCCGAAGGCACGGGCATCCAGAGGTTCACGTCGCACGCCGTCGGGCACAAGCGTGCCAGGCGCATCAGCGTTTTCTTGGTCGCGGTGAAGGCTTCGCCGTTGACATCGAAATTGTCGTCTGCCTTCCACGGATCGCGCGGGTCCTTCTCCAGAAGAAGGCGGGCGGAACGCGGCGTTTGCACGCGGAGGCAGACGTCGCCATCCACCATCGCGGTGGCAGTCCGGGCGACGCGATCAAGGTCCGTGGCAAGGTCATCCGGCTGGGCGAAGAGGCCAGCGGCCATCAGAAAAGGAACCATTTTCAGAGTCATTTTGCCTCCCGTGCCAGTTCCAGGATATATGCGCGGACCCTCTGCCAGGCTGCGGAATCTACCTTCGCAAACTTGGGATTCGGCGGTAGGGCGTCCGCGTAATCCGCATTCGATACATCTTCGGGATTCCGGTCTGCAAGGGCGGGCCGTGGCGAGCGCCACTCGTCCAACCCGGTATCGTTAAAGCGCCGCGCGGCTCCAGCCCGCAGCTTGTCCAACGATTGGGTCTTGCCGAAATGGTTGAGCAGCGTGACATCCTGCACGGCGTTTCTCTGCATCTTCAGGCGAACCGAAGGAATTGGTCCCGCAATGCCAAAACGGTCGCCGGGATAAACCAGCGCTTCGCCCCCGCCTTCAAACTGATACCAGGGATCGCTCCCCGCGTCGGTCGTTTGCCAATGGACGAACCCGTCGATGCCCCAGATCCAGGGCCGCAACACGTCGATGGTCACGTGCGAACTCGGCACGGTAACGGCGGGCGACCCGCCGTAAATCCAGACGATGTCGCCGCGACCCTTCAGCAGCTTCGGCGCATAGTCATACCAGCCGAACTCGCCGCCTCCGCACACCCAAAAGTTGATGATGCCCGCCAGTTCCTTGAATTGCCGTTCCATGGTCCAGCTCACGTCCGCGCGGAAAACGAACTTCACGGGCGAGTCGGCGGGGACGGCTTCTTTCAGGAATCGCGCGTACTCCTTGAAGTACGCGTAATCGCGCACGAAGCGCACCTCGTCGCCGTCCCAAGGGAAGCCTTTGTAGCGCTTCTTGTGATTGAAGAACAGCTCGAACCGGGTGGAGGTCCAGCCCTTCTCGCGGAAGTGCTTTTCCATCTCCGAAACCACGTTGACGAATTCCCGCTCGTAACCCGGCTCGCCCCACCAAAGGAACGATGCCGGCCATTCCGGGTTAATGGGCAGGTAGACGAATGGGATGGGTTTGGCGCCGCGGTTCGTTTTGGCAAATGCGGAGCCATCGAACAGGGGCCCGTAGTGCCGGTCGTATTGCGACCAATCGGCGACGTGCTTGTTCTTGCCCGTGCCTTCCAGTCGCGGCGCGAACTCCGGTCCGACTTTGCCGGCATGCCCGTAGCCAAGCTGGTGAAAGACGCCGCGGTTCTCGTAGAAAATGCGGTGGTACGAATGAATGAGGTCAAAGAAGGTGTCACTCGTGAAGAAGTCCGCGCCGGTGCGTTTCGCCAGCCCAGGGTACTGATCGGCAAACCAGGATGTGCCGTAGCTGTTGTGATCGATGGCGACTGCATCTTCGGCAGGCACCACTACCGCGAGCACTTTCAGCTTGATCGGCAGTTCCACCACTTTGCCGCCCGCGCGCAGGATGGCCCTGGTCTCATACGAGCCGGGGTGGGAGTTCGCCGGCACCCACGCATCCATCCAGAAGGCCTGCGCCGTCTGCTTTGGAATCCGATTATCCGATTCGGGCAGACGCAAACGATAGGGACCCGGCGCTGGAAGCAGGGCGTCGGGATAGTACTGTTTTACGGCAGGCAGATAGTGGAACCATTCGCGGTAAAGATCCACGTGGATTCCGCTCTCCGCGGAGAAAGGCTTGAGCTCCAGTTGGTAGTCGCCGCCCTCGGGTACAGTCGCCACAAGGTGGCAGGAAGCGTACGCGGCGCGTGCGGTTTCGAGCGCGATCGCATGCACGGGCGCCGCGCCCGCTGTGCGATCCGCCTCCACGATGGCGCCGAATGGATCGGGCCGCAGGTGCTCCGGAAGCGCGGTGAGATCCGCGCCGCGACACGTGAGCGCAGCGCCGAGCAGACTCACGAATAAAATGTGGCTGTGGTACATTCTGACATCAGTCATGCGAACACGTATTCTAGCGCTTGGATTCGTAGCGATGGCGGCGCGCGCCGAAACGGTGTCCAGCCTCTGGTCGCGAGGCTATGCGGTGCTGCCCGAACCGCAACAGGTCGAATTACGGCACGGTGATGTCCGGTTCGGCCCCTCGTGGTCGCTCGATCGTGGCGCCGGCGTGGGGACAGGCGACGTGGCCGTGGAGACGCTCTCCGAAGAGTTGCAATCGCGTTTCGGCTCACGCGCGGCAGCGGGCGGCGGCACCCCGGTTCGCCTCGAAATCCGCGCCGGCAGCGTGACGCCGGGGCAGGCCCTGGATAAGGACAAACAAGCCATCGCGGAGGAGTCCTACCGCCTGGAAATCGGCGGTTCCGAGATCGCCATTACGGCCAATGCCGCGGCGGGCCTGTTTTACGGGGTGGAGACGCTGGTGCAACTCCTCCGCCCTCGCGATGGCGGATTGTACCTGCCGCAATGCCGCATCACCGATTGGCCCGATCTGCACATGCGGCACATGTACTGGGACGATGCGCATCACCTGGAAAAGCTGCCGGAATTGAAGCGCGCCGTGCGCCAAGCCGCATTTTTCAAGATCAACGGCTTTGCCCTGAAGCTGGAAGGCCACTTCCAGTTCCGCAGCGCACCCGCGCTGGTCGATCCTTATGCGCTCTCGCCCGCAGAGTACCAGGAATTGACGGACTACGGACTGCGCTATCACGTGCAAGTGATCCCCTACCTGGATGGGCCCGCGCATATAGCCTTCATCCTGAAGCACCCCGAATACGCGAGATATCGGTCTTTCCCGGATAGCAACTACGAGATGTGCGTCACCAACCCGGAAGCGATGAAATTTCTGGCAGGCATGTTTCAGGATCTGGTGGACGCGAATCGCGGCGGTAAGTATATTTACCTCTCAACCGATGAGGCCTATTACATCGGAATGGCCGACAATCCAGCCTGCCGGGAGAAAGCGGCCGCACAAAAACTGGGCAGCGTGGGCAAGTTGCTGGGGCAGTTCGTCACCGAGATCGCGGAGCCGCTGCACCAACAGGGGCGCACCGTCATGTTTTGGGGTGAGTTTCCGATGGTGGTCGCCGACATCGCTTCGATTCCACCGTATATGGTCAACGGCGAAGTGTACGGACCCGAATTCGATCCGGTCTTTCATCAGCGCGGCATCCGGCAGATGATCTACACTTCCACGCAGGGCGAAGAGCGATTCTTTCCCGACTATTTCAGCCTGCCCAGCGCGCGTCGCCTGCATCCGGGCGGATCGGAGGGCGGCAGGGTCGCCGACGGATACCAGAAAATCGCGCTCGATCCGTCACGCGAGCAAACGGACCTGATCGGCGCGGTGGTGGCCGGATGGGCGGACGCGGGGCTGCATCCGGAAACATTCTGGCTGGGCTATGCCAGCATCACGGCCGCGAGTTGGCGGCCGGCGCCGCGGTCCGCGCAGGAGTCGTCCGCCGCGTTCTACAAACTGTTCTATGGCGATGGCGCGGTCAATATGAATCGCGTCTATCAGCTCATGAGCGAACAGGCGCAGTTCTGGTCGGACAGTTGGGAACAGGGTCCTTCGCCGCGCATCGGGCTGTTCGGCTATTCCGAAGGCATCTACAATCCGCGCAAGCCGGTAAAGGATCAGACGCTCAAGCTGCCCCCCGCGCCGAGGCCGGACCTGAAGGCCGCCGGAGCCGCGCAAAAGGCTGGGAAGGGTCATGAAGCCGAAGGTAGCTGGCGGTCCGCGAGCGCCCGGTGCCTGCAACTGGCCGTGGATGCGCTGGCCGACAACGACGAGTTACTCGGACTGCTGGAAGAGAATCTGCGAAACGTGGAATTCAACCGTTACAACCTGGAAGTTTATGTTTCGGTGGCGCAGCTTTACCGGCAGAATCTGGAGATGTTGCTGGGCATCGGACGCATGTCCTCCATGGTGGAGTCCGCGCAGAGGTCGGCCGCCGAGGGTAAGGCCAAAGACGCCCTGGAATCGCTGGATGGCGCGCTGGGAGTCGCGCAGAACATACGGCTGCAGCGCAACATGGCACTTCGGGACGCGGTGTCCACATGGTACAAGAGTTGGTTGCCGCGCGTCGAAGAAGCCAACGGCCGTCGATTTCTGCATCAACTCGACGATGTGAAAGACCACGTTCCCGACCGCACGGTAGACATGACGTATCTGGTCTATCGCGAATTGCAGTTGCCGTTTGGCGAGTGGGTGACAGCGATCCACGGCACGCGGAATCGGTATGCTGCGGCCAACCATCTTCCCGAAAGAAAGGGCGACTTTGACTGGCGCGACACGGAGACCGTCCATTGACGGAGATGACCGGCCAACTGAAGCGCATCCTCTCGCGCCGCGACCTGATTCTGTATGGCCTGGTGATCCTGACGCCGACCGCGCCTTATCCGGTCTACGGCATCGTTCAGCAAACGTCCCACGGCTACGCGGCGCTGAGTTACCTGGTGGCCATGGTAGCGATGCTGTTTACCGCAGCCAGCTACGGCAAGATGTCGGGCGTGTTTCCTTCCGCCGGTTCCACCTACACTTACGTGCAGAACGCGCTCAGCCCGCACGTGGGTTTCCTGGCCGGCTGGGCAATGATCCTGGACTACTTTCTGATCCCGCTGCTCAGCGTAATTTACGCGGCGCTCACTGCCAACCGCCTGTTGCCCCAGGTCCCTTACTGGATATGGGCGATCTCGTTCACGGTGGCGATTACGCTCATCAATGTGCGCGGCATCCGCGTGACGGCGCGCGCGGGCAACGTGATGATGGCGCTGATGACGGTCTGCGCGGCCTTGTTTGTGGTGCTGGCGGCGCGCTGGGTACTGATCCACCATGGCGTCACCGGATTGATCGCGCCAAAGGTGTTCTACGATCCGCATACCTTCAGCCTGCGCCCGCTGATGCTGGGGGCAGCGATCGCCAGCATTTCCTATATCGGCTTCGACGCGATCTCGACGTTGGCCGAAGACACCATCAACCCCGAGCGGGATATCTCGATCGCCACCGTTTTGGTGTGCGTGATTCAAACCGTGTTTTGCGTGGCGACGGTCTACCTTGCCGCCTTGGTGTGGCCGGACTTCAACTCCTACCCCGAATCGGAAACCGTGATCCTGGATATCGGCCGAAGAGCCGGCGGTCCGTGGATGATGGGCTTCCTCACATTCATCCTGCTGGTGGCAGGCTTGGCCAGCGCGCTCACGGGCCAGGCGGGAGCGTCGCGCCTGCTGCTGGGCATGGGCCGCGACGGCGTAATCTCCCGCCGCATCTTCGCGCACGTGGACCCGCGCTATTCGACGCCGGCGCGCAGCGTTTACTTGATGGGCGCTGTGTCGCTGGCAGGCGCTTTGCTGATGCATTTTCAACTGGCGGTGGAACTGCTCAATTTCGGGGCGTTCGTCGGATTCATCCTGGTGAACCTCAGCGTGATCCGGCACTTCTACCTGCGCTTGAAGCGGCGCAGCGGCATGGCTGTCTTCACGAACTTGGTCTTTCCGCTGGCGGGGGCCACAGTGTGTTTCTACGTCTGGCTGAACTTGAGCACGAAGGCGCGCGTGGCTGGCTTTGTCTGGCTCGGGCTGGGATTGATTTATCTGGCGATCATCACACGCGGGTTCCGCATTCCTCCGCGCTCGCTGACCAGCTTGAAGGAGGCCAACTGATGTACGTTGGAGGGCGGGCTTTAGCCGGCGCGGGGCTTCAGCCCCGCTCGGCCCTGTGGGGCAGGCCCTTGGCCTGCGGCGGCCTCTCAGGCCGCTGCTTCTGTTCGCATAAATGCTTTTTCCCCGCTTCTAGCGGGTCCGCGGGACCCGCGCAGGCAAAGTGCCTGCCCCACCTCACGAAGGAATAAATATGGCGATGCAAGAACGTCTCACCGAGTACGTCGAGCGCCGTCACGACCGACTCTTCGCACTCATTGCCGACCTGGTACGTCGCAATTCGGAGAATACGCCTCCCACCGGAAACGAAGGCGACTGCCAGCAGTATGTTGCATCGGTGCTGCGCGCCGCCGGGTGGGAGCCGGATCTGTACGAACTCGACAGCCTCGCGGGTTTGCATGATCATCCGCTCTACGCCGGCGGCCGGCAATATGGCGGCCGGCCCAATCTGGGATCGCGCCGCACGGGCCGCGGAGGCGGCCGCTCGCTGATCCTCTCCGGCCATATCGACACGGTTCCGCGCGGCACGCAGCCCTGGACGCGCGATGCCTTCGGGGGCCAGATCGAGGGCAATTGCCTTTACGGGCGCGGTTCGAACGATATGAAGGCCGGTGTCGCGATGAATCTCTTCGTGGCCGAGGCGCTTCAGGAACTCGGCGTGCGCCTGGAAGGCGATCTCACCGTGGAAACCGTGATTGACGAGGAGTTCGGCGGCGTGAACGGCACGCTGGCCGGCCGCCTCCGCGGCTATGTGGCCGACGCCGCTGTAATCTCCGAGCCGTCGTTTCTGCGGATTTGCGCCGCCCAACGCGGCGGCCGCACGGCACACATCACCTTCTCCGGTGCAGGGGGAGTCTTGAGCGAGGGCGCGTACCCGACCGGTGTTGTGGAACAGGTCACGCACTTTCTGTCCGAGTTGCCCAACTTCGCCGCGCAGCGCCGTCGGCGCGCCCAGCCGCATCCGCTCTACGCGCATCATCCGGATCCGGTCCCCGTGTCGGTGACCAAGATTTTCACAGCGCCGTGGGGAACGGGCGAGCCCATCACCACGCCGGAAGAGTGTAAGGTGGAACTCTACTGGCAACTCATGCCCGGCGAGACCCGCGCGGATGTGGAATGTGAATTCTTCGAATGGTTTGAGCAGATGATGCGCAACGCGTCGCACCTGTTCGCGCGCAAGCCAACCGTCGAGCTTCCCATCCGTTGGCTGCCCGGTTCCGCCATCGATCCTTCTCAACCGGTCGTCACGGAATTAGCCGGGTGCGCCGCTGCGATCTTGAAGGAGCCGCCTCCGGTAGTGGGCATCGAAGGCCCCTGCGACATGTACGTGTTCCACGAGTTTGGCATTCCCGCGGTGCTGTGGGGCCCGCGCGGCGGGAACACCCACGCGGCCGACGAGTACGTGGAATTGGACTCGGTAGTAGCCGCGGCCAAAGCCCTACTGCTGTTCGTCTGCCAGTGGTGCGGGGTGGCCTGACATGCGGCGCTTCAGCGCAGCGATCGCGGCCCTCGCCTTTGCCTTTACAGGGGCCGGGCAAGTTTACTCTCCCAAAGTCTTGCTCAAGGGCCAGCCCGACGCATCCGATTTGCGATCGCTCGCGGAGGGTATCTACGCCCAGGCCGCCGCACACACACCGCGCGAGCGGGCTGAAGCCATCTGGCGCTTTTTCCTGACCGACGGCCGGTTCGTGAAGCCCGGGTTCTGGTATCACATCGCCGGTTGGGCTTACGAAGAGCCGATGGGCGAAGTCCTCGATCCGGTGAAACTGCTCAACAGCTACGGATTCGGCCTCTGCTATCAAATCGCGCCCGTGCTCGAATCGGTCTGGAAAGCCGGCGGATTCGAAGATGCGCGCGTATGGTTTCTGACTGGACACACGGTGGCGGAGGTTTTTTACGAGGGCGCCTACCACTACTACGATTCCGACATGATGGGCTACAACGCCGTCGGCCACGGCTCGCCGAAGCAATTGCCGGTGGCATCCGTGCATCAGATCGAGCAGGACGGGAACATCATCCTGTCGAAGCTAAAGGGTCCGAAAGAGGTCGATCCGGCCGCGGTTGAAGAACCGTGGTATCCGGCGGACGTGCGCGAAGCTGCCATCGACGGCCTGGCGGAGCTTTTCACGACGAAGGCAGACAACTGGCTCTTCCCGTTCGAGCGGTCGCCGCAGGGTCACAGCATGAGTTTTGAGTTGCGCCCGGGCGAGCGGCTGATCCGCTACTTCGAACCGGAGCCCTCCGGACTTAACTACTTGCCCTACAAATCGACGGGCCGCGCGTGGGAGGAATTCCCGCGGGAGATTGCGGAGTATCAGATCAAAACCGGCGATGGACCGCACAGCCAAAAGGACGAGCGGCGATGGGCGACGGGCCTGCTCGAATACCGCCTCCCGATCCGGGGCGAGACCAGATCGGTATTCGAAGTTCATAGCCCTTATGTCATCATCGATGCGCAATTCCAGTTTGATGCCGTTCTGTCCAACGCAAGCCAGGCGCTGACGGTCGAGACATCCACGGATGACGGACGCTCGTGGTCGCCCGCTGGTACTCTGCGCGGGCCGCATCGAGGAACGTGGCAGATCGAGCCGGCCGTGCTCACCCGTTCCGAGCATGGACGCCGCACCGCTGTCAGCGGCTCTTACGGTTACCTCGTGAGGGTGACCAAAGACAGCGGCACGGAGTTGCGCAGCGGCTTGTTGCGCACGCGCATTCAACTGAACCCGCGCACACTCCCTGAGCTCGCAGCCGGCCGCAACGACTTGGTCTACTCGGCTGGACCCGCAATGGTGAGACGCGCTGTCACGGCTGATCCGGCTCATGTCGCAAATGCCCGCTATGTCTCCGACGGCGCGCAGGGGTACTGGATTCCCGCCGCGGATGGGCCTGGCGAATTCGTTTTCCGTCTGACTAGCCCTGACAGCGCTCCGCTCGCCGGATTCGACGCTGGGGGGCGCTTCCTGGACTTAAGCAACGGCTTGGCTCCCGACAAATTCACGGCGGAGGTGCGCAAAGTAGCCGCCGTCCGAGCCACGCATGCGGCTGCGTCGATCGCCTGGAGCAAGTCTCCGGAAGGGCCTTTCCAGACGATCTGGGAGTACGATCCGCGCCTGAAGTGGAAGGACGGCATTACCATCGATCGCACGCTGCTTTGGCCGGAAGTGGACCGGCACGTCGACTTATCTCGTGCCTCCGAGGTTCATGTTCGCTACCGGATCCGCGACCTAGCGCTGGATAATTTCCGTCTGGCCGTGGAGGCCAAGGGCGGGGTCTCTTCCGCGCTGGAAGTGACGCACGTTTGGAAGGAGGATGGGACGGCCAAGTCCCGAACCCAACGAATACCGGCCGGAGCAACCGGCTATCATTATGCCGTCGAAATACCCCAGGGCGCGAAGGTAGTGAACGAAGCGGTCATTTTCGAGTGCCGGTAGGATCTCGTGGGGCAGGCCCTCGGCCTGCGGCGGCCTCCCAGGCCGCCTTGCACTCACTTCGCGTTGAGTATCCGCCACATCGTACCCGCAAAGATATTCCTCTGGGCCTCCGCAGGCACCCCGCATTCGTCCAGCATCCGATGATACCTTTCCAGGGCGCGATCGAACTCCGCCATATCGCCGTCAAACACATCCGACCCGAATACGATCTTTTCAAACGCGCTGGCCGAGCTTTGCGGACTGTGCGGTGTGGCCGCGCTGGACCACCAGAAGATGCCGTTGAACGACAGATAGTCGCGCTGCTTCTTGATCAGCGTCGAGCCGGAAAGGTCCCACCAAACATTGGGATTCCAGCGCGCGATCTCCGCCGCCCAGGCATAATCCGGATTGCCGAGGTGCGCGCCGATGATCCGCAGTTTGGGAAAGCGCCGCGCGACCAGATCGAGCGTACCAGCGCGCATCCTGTCGGAGCTGACATCGCTGGGCGTGTCCGGATCCGTCCGATTCACAATCCCCGTGTGGAACAGCAGGATCATGCCATATTGCGCGGCGCGCTCGTAGATGGGCCAGTAGCGCCGGTCGTCGTAGGGGTACTGCGGCTGTGTGATCTCGCCGAGGCCGCGGAAGCCTGCCTCGTGGAAACGGTCTACCAGCGTGAGCACCTGTGGGTCGTCGAGCCGGACCTCGCCAACACCAACCAGCCGGCCCGGATGAGCAGCAATCGCGGCAGTGACATCCTTCACATCCGACGGCGTGGTGATGAGCAAAGTCATGCCGTCGAGCGCTTCCATCTTCGCGGTGAGCTGATCCAGAAACGCTTTCTTCCCGTTGTGATGGACGTGGCAGTCGATCAACTTCGGGGGCGCGGCTTGGGCCTGCAGCAGCACGCAGCCAAGAAACAGTGCCACACTAAGCTTCATAGAGTACCCCGATTATAAATGAAAACGCGCTTGCTCCTTCTTTTGTTTGGCGCCTGGATGGCGGTGGCCCAGACGGACGCAGTCTCCGGCCCCCTGGTGGTGAGCGACCGCTGGCCCGAATGTACGACTCTCGAAACCTGGACGCACGACGTGATGCGGCTCGAGGGCCTCGAGCACGCGTCGGAAACCGAGCAGGCGAAAGCGTTCTTCCACTGGCTGCGGCTTTTCTCGCGCATGGCTACTGGCGGAATGATTCAGGCCTGGGAAGGCGGCGACGGCCAGGAGAAGTACGTCACCGACGCGCACAAGAACCTGTTCGTCTACGGTTGGGGATACTGCGATACCACCAGCCGCATCGCGGAAGCAGCCTGGACAGAATTCAAGCACGATCCCCAAGCCGCCGAGAGAGTGGTGTTGCAACATGAGGACGGCGGCTATCACACCTTGTACCGCCTGCGTCTCGACGGGCACTACGGCGCATTCGATCCGCGCTACGGCTACTACCTGATCGAGCGCGACGCGCCCGACGCCCGCATTCTGGATTGGGCCGAGATTCACAACAACATCCTGAAGAACAAAACCTACCGCAATCGAAGCGCGCCTTTCTTCGAATACTCCGGCGTGGAATGGCAGCGCGCGCAGTTGATCAAGCCGGCTTACTACGCCACCGAGGAAGCTTGGATCGCCGCAGGTCAACCGAAGGAGACCGTATTCGGGAATCGTCAGTACACGCCAGGCACGCACTTCCATGATATGGATTTCGAGTTGCTGCCCGGCATGACCATCGAGCGGCACTGGGACAACAGCGCCCGTAAGTTCTACGTCCCGTCTGGCCCGCACACGCAAAAGGAGGAAGCCTTTTTGCCGAGCGGACGTTTCTATCGGGTTACCGAAACGATGCTCGATGGCAACTGGGTCAAATACGATCCGAATTATCAAAAAGCGAAACCGTACCTGGTCACGGTTCCCCGGAACGAAGGCTATAACCAGGACGTCAGCGGCGGGCGGACGATCGGGCAGGCCTGGGGAAAGATAACCTATCAGCCGGATGCGCGGGCCGCGGTCGGTGGGCAGATCGATATCTACAGCCCGTTCATCCTGGTCGATGGCTCGCTGCAAACGCGTGGGCCGCTGCAGATCCGCACGCTGCGGGCTAAGGCTGCGAGCGAAACTGAACCGGATAGTTGGTCCGAGTGGACGCCGCCGCGGGCTGGCGCGTTACGCCAGGTGAAGGGCGCCTATCGGCTTCAGATCCGAGGCGCGGCGGCCAACCTCGCAACGCTGAAGCTCGAACTGTACTTCGAAACCGGGATCATGTCCATCCCGCAGATCTTCGCGGGCCGCAACACCATCCACTTCAAAGTTCGCGATGCGGCGTCGATCCAGCGGCCCGTAACCGTGACGTACCGCTATCAGACCGCTGACGGCGAGCGCGTCCATACACGCACCCTCGCCTCGGCAGACTTGCACGCCAACGTAGCTACGTACGAAATCGATGCGCCCGGCCTGGTCCGCTGCAACTCACTGACGATCGCCTACTGAAATCACGAAGTCGATATTCTGTGCCCGATGGCGGATAGCGGGATCTGCCGGCTGGGTGGGATGCAGATCGACCGAGAGCGCACCGACAGCCCACGCCAGGCTTGTCTCCGGCGCGTTACCATACGGGTTAAATGGGAACACTGGCCACACCAGACGCGCGGTGGGATCGACTCGCATGGTCCACCCGTGATGGCGGATCGAACCGCCCAGATCCGCCGGCCCCAGTTCAATACGGTCCGCGCCAAGAGTGATCTTTTTGCCGGCGCCGGTCTCCAAGGTTTCGCCCACCTTCAAAATCAACTGCAGAGTCAGCCGGCCGTTCTCAGTCGGCCCGGAGCGCTCCGTGATCTTAAACCGCAGCGCCATTTCATTCTCCGATGGCGCCGGCACGTAGAGATCGCCGTAGAACGTGTTGTACGCGAGTGACAGCCGGTCTTCGCGCTGCCCCATTTGCAAACGGGTGCTGATGGGCATGAAAGTAGTCTGCCCCATGATCGTTTGGGAAAAAGTCGCAAGTTCCGGCTGCCGCTTCGACCCCGCACCCGTAACGATCAAACCGGCCTGTTGATGGAACACGCTCACGTTTCCTTGGCGGTCCAGGTAATACTGATTGTGAATCGCCTGTGTGCTCATGATCCCGGAGAGCGCCACTTGCCATGGGCCGGTCTTGCGAATACCAGCCGGCACGCTCATCTGGAAGTGATACTCCGGCAGGCTCAGCGGTGCAGGCTCCGTGCGGCCCTCGTGATAGTACAACGCGTCCTGCGCAATGCGCCCCAGCAGGTTCATGGTCATGTGTTCCCGTTCAAAGAAATCGGCCAGGAACTCCGCGTATCCGCGCCCATCGGGGAAATTCGAAAAAGCGAAATGCGCCCAGGACGATACGCCCCAGCGGCGGTTCCGGTCGTTGATCACGTCCACGGGCGTGCTGTCGAGGAAAGTGAAATTCTCGTGGAACGTGGTTGCCCGACGCAGCGCCGCCAGCGCGTCCGGGTCGTGCGTGAGTTCCCAGTACACGCCAACGCTCTGCAGGGTCAAATGATTATAGCCGGTGGTTGGACCGAAGCTGTTGTGCTCACCCCAATAACCATCGGCCGATTGCTCGGTGACCGCAAACCGTTTCAGAATCCGCGCGCCCAGCTTTTCCCACTCCTCGTTTCCGAACATATGGCCCGCGACCAGCAGCAGCGAAGCCCACCCCGCATAGTGATTCGGTGAGGTCAGCAAGTAGGGCGATTGATACCAGGGAGAGTCCAGGCGGTCGATGGCGTTCGGCACCAGCAGCGCGGCGTTCCGTACGATCCGCTGCTTCCACCGCTCGCGGCGCGCTTCACCCAACTCCGGCGCTAGTAGTCGGTAGGCCTCCAGCCACATGTACGTGTCCCAATCGCTATCCAGACGCGGCTCGAATTCGTCCTTCTCGTCCGCGGCCGCCAGCAGGTCGCCGATGCGGATGGCGAGGGCCAGCATCTTGGGATCGTGGTATCGCGGATTGGCCGGGTGCTGTTTTGCGTAAAGCACCGCCGGCGGCAGGATCGCATAACCGAAATGCGCCCAGGGAATCTCCAGCGATGATCCAGTGTGTCGCTCCACGGGCCGTTCGATGGTCTTCAGATCGGCGTTGGGCTGCTCGTCCAGATGCTTCTCGATGCTGGCGCAGCCGGATTCCATTAACTTGTAGTAGTGCGCGGGAAGCTCCGCTGCGGACGCGCATGCTGCTGTCATTGACACGAACATCACTGCCCACAAGAGATCTCTCATTTGAGCTTCACCTCCGAAAAGGTGTATTCTGCCCACAATGGCTTTCATCTGTCAACTTTCCCTTGTGGCTCTGGTTATGCTCGCCCCCTTGCGCATGTTCGCGCAAGAAAAATCCGATCTCGACTTTCTGGCCAACATGGATGAGTTCCATGGCGTCCGCAAAATGCTGCCGGCACGGCTGGCGCAGGAAGCCAGCGAATATCTGCGGCGGCGCGCCGAAGTGGTCGCGCAAATCTCTACTCTGGATGCCATTGCCGCACGGCGGAAGCTGGTGCGCGCCACCATCCTGGAATCTATCGGCGGGCTGCCCGAGCGCACGCCGCTGAACGCGCGCGTCACCGGCACGCTCGACCGGGGCGACTACAAGATCGAGAAAGTTGTTTTTGAAAGCCAGCCGCATTTCTTTGTCACGGCAAATCTGTATTTGCCGAAAAAGGGCTCGCCGCCGTACCCTGCCATTCTGTTTCCGCTAGGCCATGAACTCGGCGGCAAATCGCATTCCGTGTGGCAACAGGTGATGGGCTCGCTGGCGCGCAGGGGCTACGTGGTTTTCGCATGGGATCCTCTGGGCCAGGAGGAACGCGTGCAGTTCTACGATCCGGACTGGAACGATTCCAAGTTCTTCGCTTCCACCGTGGAGCACACCGAACTCGGCGCGCAGTGCATGCTGATCGGCGACGCGCTCGCGCGCTACACCATCTGGGACGGTATTCGCGCCCTGGACTATCTGCTGTCGCGCCCGGAAGTGGACACCACCCGCGTCGGCGCCACGGGCAACTCGGGAGGCGGCACGCATACGACCTATCTTTCGGCGCTCGACGATCGCATTAAGGTGGCTGCGCCCTCGTGCTACACCAATTCGTGGCGGGTGCTGCTCGACGCGCTGGGGCCGCAGGACGCCGAGCAGGTCTTTCCGGGCTGGCTGAAGAAGGGCATGGACTTTCCGGACTTCATCTACAGCTTCGCGCCCAAGCCCTTCCTGGTGCTGTCCGCCATCCGCGACTTCTTCCCCATCGGCGGCGCGCGCGAGACATTCGCCGAGGCGCATCGCGTCTACGATTCGCTCGGTATGGCCGACAAGTTGAAGATGGTCGAAGCCGACGATGGGCACGGCTACTCCAAGCCGCGCCGCCAGGCTGCTTACCGCTGGTTCGCGCATTGGCTGAAATCGGAGGACGACGACGGTGCCGAACAGGATGTCCCGGCCGCCACCTCCGAAGAACTATGGGCTACGCCGACCGGGCAGGTCTCCACTTCGTTCCACGGCGAGGATGTCTTCTTGCTGAACCTGAAGCGCTACGCGGCCGTGAAGGCAAATCGCCCGGTATTCTCGCTGGACAAGGTTCGCGAGATCGCCGCGTTCGCTCCCGCATCCGGCAGCCTCAACATCAAGACCTATGGCACACTTCAAAGCGCCGGCTATCGCCTCGAGAAGCTCACTTACGAGAGCGAGCCGGGCATCCTGATTCCCACCGTGGTGTACGTCCCCGAAACGCACACGGCGAAATCACCGGCCATTGTCTACGCGGACGGCGAGGGCAAACAGGCCACGCGCGAGACGGCCGAATGGCTGGTTCGTAAGGGCAATATCGTAATGTCCCTCGATGCTCGCGGCTTCGGCGAAACGCGCCCCGTTCTCGACGAACACGATTATTTCTTTCGCTACTTTGCCGACTACGACAGCGCCGAGACCGCTATCCTGCTGGGGAAGACGCTGGTAGGCATGCGCGCCGCCGATATCGCCCGCGGCGTCGATCTGCTGGCCGCGCGCGCCGATGTCGATTCTTCGAGTATTTCAGGCTTCGGAAGAGGCGCGGCCGCCGTGGCCATGCTGCACGCCGCCGCCGTCGATCCGCGCATCCAGAAACTGGTGCTCGAAGACATGCTGGTAAGCTACGATGCTGTAGTCACCCACCGGATCCATCGCCAGATGTTTGAACAAATCGTGCCGTCGGCACTCAAATACTACGACCTGCCGGACTTGGCGAATTCTTTCGCGCCGCGTCCGGTCTCGATCATCAACGCCGTGAACCCGCTGGGCCAGGTGCTGCCCGCTCCTGAGGTGCGTGGGGTTTATGGCCGCGCACAAGTTCACGTGACTCGCGGCGAAGGGTTCAGCCGGCCTGTCAACACGGTTCTCGACGAAATATTCAAATAAAGGACGATTCCAATGCCAGACATCACTCGCAGAAACCTGGTAGCCGCCACTGCGGCTTCACTGATCGGAACGCGGGGTTGGGCCGGCGCCAACGATCGCATCCGGATCGCCATCCTCGGATTGGGGGGACGCGGCGGCGATCACCTGAAACTGGCCGCGCAGGTCCCCGGCGTGGAGGTCGCCACCTTCTGCGATCCAGACGTAACGCAATTGCAGAAGCGCGGCGCACAATTTGAAAAGCTGACGGGTAAGAAACCCGCCTTCGAGCAGGACCTGCGGCGCGTGATGGATGACAAGAGCATCGACGCCGTGACCATCGCGACTTGCAACCACTGGCACGCGCTGGCCGCTATCTGGGCCTGCCAGGCCGGCAAGCACGTGTACGTGGAGAAGCCGGTCTGCCACGACATGTTCGAAGGCCGGCAGATGATTGCAGCGTCCCAGAAGTACAACCGGCTGATGCAGGGCGGCACGCAGCGGCGCTCGAACGGTTATTTCCGCGCGGCCGTGCAGGCGCTGCGCGAGGGCGTAATCGGCGACGTCTACATGGCGCGATGCATTCACTACCAGTTGCGCGAGTCGCTCGGATTCAAGACGCCTGAGCCTCCACCGTCCACGCTGAATTGGGACGTGTGGGTGGGCCCCGGCCCCATGCAGCCGTTTCACCGCAACCTGGTGCACTACAACTGGCATTGGTTCTGGGATTTCGGCAACGGCGAACTGGCCAACAACGGCATTCACTATATCGATGTGGCGCGCTGGGGCTTGAACAGGGGGCTGCCATCGCGCATCCATTCGACTGGCGGACGATTTGGCTATAAGGATCAAGCGCAGACGCCAAATACCCTGGTGACCACCTGCGAGTATCCCGATGGCGCGCAACTGGTAGTGGAGATCCGCGGCCGTTACTCCAACACGGAGGACGGCATGCGGTCCGGAGTCATCTTCTACGGTTCGAAGGGGTATATGAACGCACGGCTGACGGATGACCGCGTTGAGATATTCCTGGGCGGCTCTCAAAAGGCCGAGCCGCCGCTACGCAAGCTCGAGGATGTCGATCGCTACGGCGAGGATGAGCTGTCGCATTTTCACAACTTCTTCGACGCCATCCGCGCGAACAAGCGCGATTTGCTGACAGCCGAGATTAACGAGACTTATACCTCGACAGCCATCACGCTGCTCGGCAATATTTCGTACCGACTGAAGAGAGAGTTGCGCTTTGACCCGGCGCAACAGCGATTTACCGGTGACGAAGATGCCAACTCCATGATGACCGGTACCTATCGCGCGCCGTTCACCGTGCCGGATAAAGTGTGAGACTGTGGGGCAGGCCCTTGGCCTGCGGCGGCCTCTCAGGCCGCGCTTTTCTTCCCGCGAAGGCCGGTCTTTGCGGCCACAAGCGGGTCCAGGGGATCCGCGACTGGCAATTCTGCGTCCATTGTGGGACAGACCTGCAGGTCTGCAAGGGTCCTCCATGACCTGCCCTTCGCACAGCAATCAGCAATATCCCTATACCAAGAGGCCGACGCGGACGTCGGCCTGCCGGACTGGAGTCCTGCCCCACAATTCCTACAGCATCGCACTGCTTTTCGCCTATACCTCCAACTTCCAGGGCGCCCGATACTCCCGCTTCAAGAACGGCGCAGCCTCCGGTTGCACGACGCTCTTGGCCTGATCGTCCCAATCCAACCGCAGCTTACTCCGCACCGAAACATTGCCCAACAAGCAGGCCGTCGTCGATTTCACGCACGTCTCAATCTCGCTGTTCGGCCGCTTCCGCGTCCGCACGCAATCGAGAAAATTGGTCCAATGCGCCGGATGTCCGTCGATGCCTCGCTTCACCTCCATCGGCTTCAGGCCCGAATCCTTCTCAGGTGTCAGCTTGAACATGGCGCGATCCAGGTACAACGTCCCTTTGTCGCCATAGAAGGTAACGGCCATCACCCGATTGGCGTTCTCCATGTTATTGGTGCGATGCTCCCAAGAGCACAGGAACCCGGGGTACTCAAATGCGACCATCATGGTATCCGGCGTCTCGCTGTCGTCCCGCAGCCATAGCTTGCCGCCGAAGCCGGCTACCGCGCCGGGCATCGCGTCGCCCATCGCCATGTGCGCTGTGTCGATCATGTGAATGCCGGAATCGGTCAGAATGCCGCCTGCGTAATCCCAGAAGAAGCGGAAGTACGAATAAGCGTCCGGATAAACGCCGAATCGGTTAGGCTGGAACTGCCGCGCCGGTGCCGGCCCCAGCCACAGGTCCCAGTCTAATCCGGCGGGCGGTTGGCTCTCCGGCGGGTTCCCGATGCCCGCCTGCGGCAGATTCTGGTACATCCACGTCTTGCACATGGCGACTTTGCCCAGCACACCGGTTCGCACCATCTCGCAGGCCTGCTGAAAGTGATCGCCCGAGCGCTGCCATGTGCCGGCCTGCACCACGCGATTGTATTTCCGTGCCGCGGCCACCATCTTCTGGCCTTCTTCCACCGCCACGCATGCAGGTTTTTCGACATATACATCCTTGCCGGCCTTGCACGCCTCCACCATCATGTAGGGGTGCCAGTGATCCGGCGTGGAGATACACACGAAGTCGATGGAGCGGTCCGCCAGGATCTCGCGGAAATCCTTGACCTCCTTCGGCGTGCTCCCCTGCCGGCGGGCCAGTGCGCCCGCGCGCTCCAGGTGCGGCTGGTAGACATCGCACACGGCGCTGACACGCACACTTTGCTCCAGGGCCACTTTCAGGTTCTCCGTGCCCATGGTGCCGACCCCGATGAACGCGCCCGTCAACCGGTCATTCGCGCCCAGCACGCGCCTCGCGCTCAGAGCCGTGGTCAGCCCCGCGGCGGCCTTTGTCAAAAACTCACGTCGATTATTCATTGGACCCTTTTCCCCTTGCAAAAACTCATCGAACTTCAATTGTGCTCTGCGCCGTGTTGCCCGTGAGGATGTCGCGCACCCTCACACTCCATGTCCCGGGGCTGTCATTCACCGCGAAAGGGACCGCGATCCCGCCGCGCCCCTCCACCCCGAAAAAGTTGCCCGAATATTGCGACGCGGCTTTCCCCGCGGGATCCGCAACCTCTACGTGGAACACACTCGTCGCCGCGGGCGAGTTCACCGCGAAGCTGATATCGGCCGAACTGCCCAGCGCCACGTTCTTGGATGCGTCCACTCGAATGCCCTCCACGGCCACTGGCAGAAACGCGTAGATGGCCGGCTCATAGGGATCGAGCGTCAACTCCACCTCTTTCCGCTTGCCGATCGACTGGCCCTTGCGGATGTCATAGATGTACGATTCCTCGGGCGCGATCAAACGCAGGCGGCGAGGCTTTTCAAATCGCTCGTTGGACTTGAACTCGGGCGGCCCCAGTTCGTCCACGCGCAACTGCGGATTGCTCAGCAGGCCCACGATCGTTGCCCCGCCGTTGCGGAACAAGTGAGTTTCCACGCCCACCACTGCCTGCCCGCGATCGTCAGTGACCCTGTACCGCGGACGAATACCGGACGCTTCAAATACTTTCCGTGCGGCTTCGAAGACCGCGCCCTCTTTGCCTAGCAAACGGTCGCGATGGTAGTTGAGCACATCGCCACGAATCCGCACCACCTGCTCCTGCACATCGCTGAGCTGAGGCGCAGCCAGGCGGCGGCTGTGCTGGTCGAAAGTGCCCATATCGCCGCTGGCGATGACCGTTCCGCCCCGCCGCACGAAATCTCGGATGGCTGCGGTTTCCTCCGCCGATAGCGCCAGGGAGTCCGGCAGGATCAGGATGCGGTAACCGCCCCGCCCCAACTCGCCTTGCTCCATTTGGGAGTACGAAACGAAGCGATACTGCAACCCCAGATCCTCCAACAGCCGGCAATACGACTCGCGCAGCCGCAGAAAGTCGCTGTCCGACCGGTCCGAGCTCGGCGAGCGGCTGGCCCAGGCGTCCCCTTTCGGTTGACTCTGCAGCATCCAGTCCGTCCGGAAACTGGCCTGCGAATAGTAAATGGCGATCGGCTCCGCCTCGCGCCGGCTGTTCATCAACAGCGCGCCTACCCCGCTGCGGATCTCGTTATAGTACGCCCCCGCCTCGATGCCCCGCGGCGCGGGAGTCCCATCGCGATTTACGAACTCGTTCTTGTCGTCCCAGATGATCAGTCCCCGGTTGCCGTGCAGCAGTTCGTACCAGACCCGGTGCTTTTCCCATGGCCCATGCGCGAATGCCGTAGTAACCACCGGTGTCGCGGGCGCCAGCGAGCGAATGATCTCGATGTTGTTGCCGATATCGTATGGTTCGAAGAAATTGATCGCTTTGGTAAGCCGCGCATAATCGTAACCTCCCCATCCCGGCATCTGCCCTCCGCAGATCCCCACGAACGCCTTGGGGTCCACGGAGTGAATCGCATCCGCGCCCATCTGGAGAGCCCGCGCGTACGATATGTCCATCCACTCCTTGTGATCCGCCCACGAGGAGAAGTTTCCATCCGCGCGCCGCATGGCTTCCGCCGTGGTTTCGGGCGTCACCACATCCCAGGATGCAAACCGCGTGTCCCACTGATGGTTCAGCGCCGCCAGCGTACCATAGCGCTGCTTCAGCCAAACGCGCATTTCGGCCAGCGATTGATCCGAGAAATCGAAATCCCAGGCTGCCGCCAGGTTGGCAATGCCCGACTCATCCCCCAGATCGTAGAAGATCGGCCGGTAGGGCGAATGCTTCCGGGCCACCGAAATCAAGCGGTCGCGGACCTTCGCCAGCCACGCCGGATCCGACAGGCTGGGGTGGCGCTTGAAAGCCTCTTTGCTGGACGGATCTTTCTTGTATAGTTCTTTGGCTTCGATGAACTTCCAGTTGACTGGCCGGTCCGCAAAGAAGCGGTGATATTCCGAATAGAAATCCGTGGCAATGTTCTCTGCGTACCACTGCAGATCACTGCCCGCCAGGAAATCGGGCGGCGGTTGGTTGCGGCCCACGTATTGTCCCGCATTGATCCCCATCGACTTCAATGTCTTCCACTGGTCCGCCGGATAATCCTGCCACATGATGATGCGGTAGTCCCGCCAGTCGCGGTCCGCCGGCCGGGCAATGAAATTGGCTTGCGCCTGCTCGTCGCGGCGGTCGGGTTCGCCTTTGCGATTGACGCCTTCCAAAGTGAAGTGCGCGGAGATCGTGTTCTCCATCGCAACCGCGTTGCGCATGTCCAGTGAAAAGCGGATCTCGTTCTCATCGCTCAGAACCACCGGGATGGTCCGGTCTTCGACCACCCTGCCCAGTGCGTCGCTCCATAGCAGCGCAAGCGTGCCCTTCCCGGTGACCAGGCCGCCGGTGCGGTACATGGCCGTTACGGCTTGATCGCGCTCCATATCGGGAGCGGGCAGCACAATCTCCGCCGCCCAGGCTGTCAGGTTGAGAAGTGGAAGGAGGGCCGCAAGATGGGTGTGGAACATGCGCCCATTGTAGTTGAGGGCGGAGTGGGCAAGAGCGCCTGCGCCACGAAGCTGGCGAAAACCTGCGAAAATAGTCCTCTGCGATTCACTAGGTTCATCGTATTCCTGCTCGTTGCCGCCGGCAACGGGCAGTCGCCGGCCCCCATCAGCGTGTACCGTCTGGACGACCAGTTCAAATCTCCAGCCGCCGCCTCCGCCACCGCTCCCGTCGCTGAGATGGCCACTCCCATCGTCTGGCAGAACTTCCTCTCGGAGGACGACATTACGTAGGGTTTGCTGCGCGGGCGCATCGGCTACCGCAAAGGAGATCTGATCGTCAAAGGCGAAGGCAGCACTCCCGTCATCGTTTCGCCCGACGCCCAGCCTATCGACTGGACTCTGTACCAAGCCGTAGAGATCCGCATGCTCGCCGAAGGCGGCGAAGAAATCAAAATCCGGATCGGCAGCGCCGAATTCAAGCAGCCGATCGGGTCCCCGGGCGAGTATCACGATTATCACTTCGATGTGAATGCGGGAGGAGTGCGCGGTAGCAGGCCCCTCGCCATCATGCCTACGGACAGCCTGACTGATGCAGTGGCCATCAGCTCGATTAAGCTGATTCCGCGCAAGGCGAGTTTCCCGGGAGCCGCCGGCAAGCTCTACTTCGGCAAGAACGAGGAATACCGCAACGCGCTTTACGCGCACGCGCCGTCCTCCCTAGGTTTCGACGTCCCGGTTCCCCGAGACGGGCGTCTGCATTTTGGCATGGGCGTGGCGGCGGACGGCGCGCCGGTAACTTTCCGAGTGCAGGTCTCAGGGAAGGAGCTGTACTCGAAAACGGTCTCGACGGCCAGCGCCTGGGAAGATGCCGATGTGGATCTGTCGGCTTATGGCGGCAAGAATCTGAAACTGGTGCTGCGCACCGAATCGAGCCAGGAAGGCGCCGTGGGCCTGTGGGCCAATCCGCTGCTGACCACGCGCCTTTCCAAAGCCCGGCCCAATGTTCTGATCTACATGATCGATACCCTGCGTGCGGACCACGCCAGCCTGTATGGATACAAACGCGACACCACTCCGTTCCTTAGGAAATTGGCCGCGACGAGTGTCGTTTTCGACGACTGCCAGGCGCAGGCCACCTGGACCAAGCCGTCCATCGCCTCGCTGCTCACTTCGATTTATTCCTACACACACGGGATTTTTAACGATTACGACACTATCCCCAAGGGCGCGGCCACCCTGGCCGAACAGCTCCGCAATGCCGGGTATGTCACCGCGAACATTGCCGCCAGTCCGTGGGCCGGAAAGATCACCGGACTGCAGCGCGGCTTCGACTACGTGATGGAGTTTCCCGTCATCCAGCGGCACAGGACGGATACGGCGGACCGTGGGACGGATTCCGCGGCGCTCAACAAAGTGGTGTTCCCATGGCTCGAACGCCATCGCGACGAACCGTTTTTCCTGTACGCGCATGCCACCGATCCGCACGCGCCGTACCGCCCTCCGGCGGCCTTTGAGGAGAAGTTTGCAAATCCCGCAGAGACAGCGGAGTTCAATCGCGACTACGCGAGCCTCCGCGATCAGGGTCAATACGGCGGCGGCACGGTCGTGAGCCGGGATGGCTGCAAGATGAACGGCATCGATCCCGACAAATTCATCAGGCGGGCGATCGACCGTTACGACGGAGAGGTCCTGCACAACGATGCGAATCTGGAGTTGCTTGCCGCCAAGCTAAAGCAGCTTGGAATCCTGGACAACACGCTGATTATCGTAGTCTCCGACCACGGCGAAGAGTTTTGGGATCATGGTTGGACCGCACATGGCCATTCCTTGTACCAGGAATTGGCTCACTGCGTGTTCCTGATGTGGAACCCGAAACTGCTGTCAGCCTCGCGGCGCGTGACCGAGCCCGTGCAGTTAATCGATGTGATGCCCACGGTTCTCGACTTGCTGAACCTGAAAGCTCCGGATATTGTGCAAGGCCAGAGTCTGGCGCCGTTGGCCAAGGGGCGTCCCTTCCATCGCCGCACTCCGGTGATGACTTCGCGATTTGCGCACCCCAACGCCAAGCCCAACGGGTTTGTGCCGGAAAACAGGATCAACACCTTTGCGCTGATCGAGGCAAACTGGAAACTGATCTATCGCGAAAAAGGAAAGGAGGTCGGCCTCAACAGGGTGGAACTGTATGACCGCCGCACCGACCGCACTGAAACGAACAATGTGGCGGGCGCGCATCCGCAGGACGTGGAGCGGATGATGGCCGAGCTCGGCAAATGGGTCGATGCGCAGAAGCAGATCCGCGCCGTTCTGGGGAAGGGCGCGCGATCCATGTTGGATCAACAGACACTGGATCAACTGCGAAGCTTGGGGTACATCGGCGGGAAGCAGTGACCGAGACCCGTGGCGCTGCACTTGCCCTCGTATTAGCGCTGGTTGCCGCAGCTGGAACGGGCTGCCACTACTCAGCGGCACACGGCAAGAGGGTCATCGTTCTTGGCGTAGACGGGATGGATCCGGGCTTCCTCGAGCATCATTGGAAGGAATTGCCCAACGTCGCTCATCTTCGGGACACGGGCGGCTTCCGGCGGCTCAGGACCACCACGCCTCCCCAAAGCCCTGTGGCCTGGTCGACGTTCATTACGGGCCTGGACCCCTCCGAGCACGGCATCTTCGATTTTGTTCACCGCGATCCCAAGACCATGCAGCCCTACTCGTCGATGAGCCGGACGGAGGAGCCCCGGTTCAAGGTCCCTCTTGGTCCTTACGTGCTTCCGCTCTCTTCCGCCCGGGTGGAGACGCTGCGCAAAGGCCAGGCATTCTGGCAGATCCTGGCGGATCGCCATATTCCAGTCGCAGTCATGCACATGCCCACGAACTTTCCGCCTGTGAAAGTGGGGGAGGCCTTGGCGGGGATGGGCACGCCCGACATGCGCGGGACTCAGGGCACGTTTACCTACTACACCGACGATCCTGAAGAACTGGCGCGCGACGTGCCGGGCGGCCGCATCGTCAAGGTTCACGGGGAGAATGGGCGATTCAACCTGCCCGTGGAGGGGCCGCCCAACTCCCTGCGCAAGGATTTACGATTCGCGACGGTGGACCTTGTGGTGGACGTCGATGCGGAAAACAGCGCAGCCCGGTTATCCATGGGCGACCCGGTTGCGATCGTGAAGCAGGGGGAGTGGTCGGATTGGCTGCGCGCGGATTTTCCGCTGCTGGGATGGCTTGCCGGCGCACGGGGAATGTTTCGGGTCTACGCCAAGGAACTGCACCCGCGCCTTGCGATGTATGTAACGCCGGTCAATATCGATCCGCTCTCCCCGGACCTTCCCATTTCGGCCCCGTCTTCTTACAGTCGCGATGCCGCCCGCGAGATCGGCCCGTTCTACACGCAAGGCATCGCAGAGGACACGTCGGCTTTTCGCCAGGGCGTCTTGACGATGGAGGAATTCGAGCGGCAGAGCGGCCTGGTGCAAAACGATGAACTGAAGCTTCTACGCCATTCACTGGCGCATTTTCGCGAAGGGCTGTTGTTCTTTTACTTCTCCTCCATCGACCAGAATTCGCACATGCTCTGGGGAAAGCACGAACCGGAGTTGCTCGAAGTGTATCGCGCTGTGGACGCCGCCATCGGGGAGGTGATCCGCCGGTTTCCGGACGCCTACATCATTGTCATGTCGGATCACGGCTTCAACTCCTTCGATCGCAGCGTTAACCTGAATACCTGGCTATGGCAGCAAGGATTTCTCGCCTTGCAGGGGCCGCCCGGCGGCGATGATGAGATGTTCGCCAACGTGGACTGGTCCACGACCCAGGTTTATGCGCTCGGACTGAACGGCCTGTACCTGAACATCGCCGGGCGGGAGAAGAACGGCATCCTGCATCGCGGTGCTGAGAGCGAGGCGGTCATGAAGAAGCTGAGTGAAGAACTGGCCCAGTTTCGCGATCCCGCGAATGGGCATCAGGTCGTGGAAGTGCTCTCCCCAACGCACGCGGAGCTTGGTCCGGATATGATCGTGGGCTATGGCCGCACGTACCGCGGCTCCTGGCAGACAGCCCTGGGAGCGGTTCCCCCCTCCGTGCTGGAAGATAATACGGATGCCTGGATCGGGGATCACTGCGTCAACCCCGACGATGTGCCAGGCGTGCTCTTGAGCAATCGAACCCTGCGCGCCGACAGTCCTGGATTGAAGGATCTCACGGTCACGATCCTCGGACTGTTCGGCGCGGCCCCGGGAACGGGGATGAGCGGAAGGAGCGTATTCTAATGAACCTGCGCCACTGGATTGGGATTGCGGCGATCCTCCTTGCCCGGTCCGCATCCGCGGAGCAGCCGTTCTTCGATCGCACACACGACTCCAAGGTCTTCGGCGAAGCGCGGCATTACCGCATCCTTCTCCCACCCACCTACGAGAGCAGTGGCAAGCGTTACTCCGTGATCTATTACTTCCACGGGCATAGTGACCGTTACACGGTAGAGAAGTACGACAACGGGACTGACACTATCCCCAAAATGGCGGACTGGGTGGCGAAACACGATGCGATCGTAGTCTGCGTGGATGGTTACGTCGCCTCCGAGTACACCGGGTTTTACGGCGGCTCTCCATGGGACCTCATGGAACAAGGCGGAGATCGCGACTTTGGCCCCTACTTTCTGGAACTGGTGAACCACATCGACTCGACTTATCGCACCCTCACCGACCGCCGGCACCGCGCCACATCCGGCTTGAGCATGGGCGGCTTCATGAGCCTCTATTTGAGCGCCAGATATCCGGATTGGATCGGCAGCGCATCCGCTTTCAACCCGGGCCCCGAGTTCTACGCCGGCGAGAAAGGCCGCCGGGTGTTGTGGAGCCCTAAGGATCACCTCGCGAGCCACACGCACACCATGGTGCGGCTGGTGCGGACGAGCGGCGATTACATCAGCCAGTATCACGAAGAAACCCGCGCCGCATACTCGCGGGCGGCGGCGGTGGATTTCGAATACCGGCAGGACGAATACCACCGCCACTGGGCCACCTCGATTGCCGAAACGTTCGATTTTCATGGCCGGGCGTTCGCGAATCCGGCGTTGGACAACGTGCCCGAAACCTGGAGTTATTCCAGCCCTTATCGGACTTTCGAGGTTTGGGGATATCGGGCGAACCTGGCTGCGAGCGGCGCTGCGGCCGGCGCCGGCATTGTGTATCTCGAAGGCGTGCACCAGGGCGGCCTGCGTGTGACCACGCGCCGTTGGGCGCCGGACGGTCCTCCGATGGAGCGCGCCGCCGTTCGCTTGGCCACCGCTCCGGTGTACGCGCCCGGCCAGATCTACAAACTGCTCGACTGCAAGCTGTCCGGCGGCGCCGCGCAAGTGCGCACCGTGACCGCCGATGCAAACGGCAGAATCGACTTTACGCTTGACGGAGAGGGCCACCAGATTAGCTTCGTGGGTCCTGGGACGGGCGGCGCCGCGCCGCTCCTGTTGCCTCTTACATTGGGTGACCGGTTGCGCTTGCCGGCGGGACGGGAAGTCCGCCTTCCAGTACGTATCTACAATCCGCGCGCGGGGGCGCTGACGGATGTGGCTGTGGCTCTCTCATCGGATTACCCGACCGTGAAACTCCTCTCGAATGCGGTGACCGTTCCGCGGATTGAGCCGGGCGGAGTGGCCGACCTGACAACCAAGTTCGCCATCAAGTGCACGGCCGGCGGCGGATACTTCGCGCCCACGCTTCTGAATCTGAAGCTCACCTATGACGGCTGGCACGAAAGCCTGGAAGATATCGACGTATTCGTTACGCCGGATCGATTGCCCGCGCCCATAGCTTACCAGATCCTCGACGGACGCACCGTCACGTTGCCGGTCTTCCGTCAGAAGGGGAATCAAGGCGGCGGCAGTTCAGTGGCGAGAAGCATCACTGAAGGTAAGGGCAACGGCAACGGCAAGTTGGAGCCCGGAGAGGAAGCCACCATCTGGATACAACTCGATCAGGGTCTGGATCCATTCGACAAAGGCAACTGGTACCGCGCCAAGGTGTATTCCGATTCGCCCTGGATCACGGAACCGGCGCGCCTGGAGGAGCAGAAGCAACTCGAGTGGACCAGCGCCAAGGAGCGCACCAGCGTCATTCGGTTAGCCGCAGGGACGCCGCCGGGGACGGAGATTCCCTTGCTGCTGGACAACGAAAGCTGGAGCTTCACGTATACGCCGGACGTGCGTTACGGCAAAGAGCGGCTCTACCAGGCCTTTCAACTCCACCAGCACCATCTGCACCGGCTCACACTCACCGTCGGCGAAGATACCGGTCGAGGAACGCACGCCACTCCGGGTCGATAGCCGGCCCGTTCGGGTGATGTCCATCACTTGTGAGCACGAAGCGGAGCCGGTCCGGGACGCCCATCAGGCGATATACTTCTTTCGCTCGATTGTAGTAACCCCAGCTTTGTCGATCGTCGGAATCGCCGCCGCCGTCCTCGGAATCGCCTCTGCCGCCGATGATCAGCAGAGCACGGGGAGCCGCCAGCGCCAGGATCTCATGATGATCGTGTTCGAATCCCGGCCGGCTGGGGTCGGGGTTGAGCAGGCTCAGAACCGTGTGCTCCGCGGTGGGGATGTCCGGAAACAGGTGCAGCCAGTCCAGATACCAAGGGGCGTACCAGTTGGTGCCGCCATTCACGGCGATGTGCGGATCGACCGCCACGGTGGCCTTGAACTCGGGCGCGAACGCGGCGATGTAGAGCGCCGCCTTGGCGCTGAGGGAGAAACCCATAAAGCCGATACGCCGCGAATCGACCTGCTGCAGACTCCGCAGATACTCAGCCTCGCGTTGCGCGTCGTGCACCATCTTGGCCATCGGCAGCCAGTGCCCGAAACGATCGTATAGTTTCTGTGCGGCCCCTGTGCCGTAGGTGGCGCCGTCACGGTAGTGGCGGATGAAAGACCAGCCGGTCAGCACAACGTAACCGCGCTCGACGAGCCACTGGCCCCACCATTGTTCAGGAGCGGTGTAGTCAGGTGTTGTGGAGGTCCAGCAGATCACCGTCGGGAATCGCCCAGCGCCGTTGTTTTTGGGCAGAAGCAAAACGTGCGGTTGCAGGAAGTCCTTTTCGATCGGCAGGTCCAGGACAATGCGGGTGTAGGTTCCGTGATCCGTCGTTTCGCGAACCACGGCGCGCCGGATGTCGCCGAACCATTTGCGGTCGCGACGATCCGGGCCAAGTTTGCCGAGAATGGTAGTCCACACGCGCAGTAGCTCCGGCCGCCTGGTTTTGCGCCAGTCCCCCGCGGAGCGCAGCCCAGCGGTGAGCGAGGGGATCTGCCGCAGCTCGGCACCCGGTTCCTGCGCGGGACTTGAAGCGTTTGTGACTCTATGCTGATTGAGGCGGCTGGATTCGTCGATCTGAGCGGTGGCGAAAAAGCTTAGAAGCACGGCGGCGAAAATGGCTCGGGACAAGGACGATCTCCGCATTGCGCAGTATATCCCGCCGCGAGAGGCGGCGCGTGAGTTATATCACGTTGCATGGAATGGAACAGATTCTGAGCTGCTTTGTTTGCCGGCCTTCTGTGCCACGAGTTGAGCCAATAAGAGTTGAGCCAATAAAGTGCTACGATTCACATGAACGCGTGTAGTTATAGCGGTTCACCCTGCATGCGAATCAAATCCTTCTATGCCTTTCTCGGCCTGGTATCCGCCTTTCATCCGCGAATCTTTGTGCGCCACGATTCAGCGGTCGTGGGCAAAGGGCTAACGGTCACCGAACTGCGCACCCGGACGAAGGGTCCGGCATACGCGCGATGGAAGGGACCTGCGGATGACCCCGACTCGTCCGCGATTGTCGAGCGCGCGGCGCGCTATCTCGAAGACGGGAACACCGCGGACTTGAACGCCGTCCGCGATTTTCTTCTGACGCACACCTTTTCCTACGAAAAGAATGACGTGGGCGGCTTTCTCGCTGGAGCCGAAATGGCCACGGCGTTCGATTGGGTCTACAGCGGACTCTCCGCAACCGAGCGTTCCGCCGCCATGGCGAACATCGTCACGACGGCCGAGTCCTCCCGCCATTTCCTAATTGACGGGCAACCGGATATTAACCACAACTATACCTACATGGCCCTGAACACGGTGGCCATCTGTGGTCTGGTGCTCCACGGTGAAGCGGAGCCTTACGGCCGAACGGCCATCGAGTACCTGGACCTCGCTAGAGAGTGGCTGGAGGGGCGCGGCAAGGTCCTCGACACATGGAGCGCGCGCGAAGGAGCTTGGGCCGAGGGCAGCCACTACACGTTTCACGAAACTGTGCGCAACCTCGTGATGATGCTCGCGGCGTATCGCAGCGCAAGCGATACGGATTACTTCGCGCCCGTGCAGCATCGCTACCGGAATTTCCTGGCCGGAACCGGACGGTTCCTGATTGGCTGCACCCGGCCGGATATGACTTTCGTGCGTACCGGCGACACATCCGCAAATCGCGTGGCCCCTAATCTCACCGTTCCGGTCACGGTGGAAGTCCTGGCCACAGGACTGGGCGACTCCGACGATGCCGCGCGGCTGCGGTCGTTCGGGGACGCGCTGCTCGACGCGTACGGCGACAAAGCGGTCCACCCGTTTTTCTACTGGGGGATGCGGATCTTCTCCGATCCCGCGGCGCCGCGCACGCTCTCCTATCGCACGCTGCCGCTGGCCATGAGGATGGGAGCAGGCACGACGGAACACGTCGTCTTTCGTAATGGATGGACGCCGGATAGCACCCAGATCACCATTCTGGCCGGGGATCATTTCACCGATTACCAGCATTTCGATACAGGCCAGTTCCTGATTTATCACCGCGGGGCGTTGACCGTGGACGGTGGCGCTTATGACGAACTCTACAAACCGAATGGCCACTGGAACGAGTACGCCGACCGGACCATTGCGCACAATTGCCTCGTGATTTACGACCCGGCCCAGATCTTTCCCAAAGGCTACGGGAACGACGGCGGCCAAAACGTCTTGCGGGGTTTGCAGCATCACGGCGATTGGCAAACCTACATGGCTCACCGCGAGAAGGAACACCTCCACACCGGCAAAGTCATCGCTTACGAACACGACCAAGGTAACCGGTACGACTATGTGCGGGTGAATCTGAAAGAGGCATACGGTGACAAGGTCACCTTCTACGACCGCCAGTTCGTCTATCTTCCTCAGCACGATTTCTTCGTGGTGCTCGATCGTGTCAACGCCGCCAGTGCCGATTTCAAGAAGCGCTGGCTACTGCATTTTCAGGACACGCCGGTTGTGGACGGGGTAACCCCGGGGGCGGGTGTCACGAGTTTCCCTGACGCGCGCCTTACCACCGAACGGCGGAACGGAGTTCTTTTCGTCCACACGCTCTTACCGGCGCAGCACACCGTGACGGTGGTCGGCGGCGCTGGTTATGAGTACTTCAATTCCTTCACCGGCAAGAACTATCCGCCCGCAAACCCGCGAACGGCGGCCGAAGCGCGAGAGTCGGGCAAGTGGAGGATAGAGGTCGCGCCGGCCGCAGCGGAAGCTACCGACCGGTTCCTGCATGCGTTCCAGATTGCCGATGCGCCGGTGAAGGCGCCGGTAGAGACGCGCCTGCTATCCGACAAGGAAGGCCGGCTCGCAGGAGTGCAATTCGCTTCCGCGGTAGAGAATCAGGTCGTGCTCTTCGCATCCGCGCTTCCCATCACCTATGAACTGGACTCTGCGGCGCCGGCGGCCCATCTGCTTTTCGAATTGTTTCCGGCACGCGATGTCACCGCTGTGGTGAACGGGCGCCCGATCCCTGCGCGAAGAGTCGGTCCACAGGGAACGCTTGCCCTTTTAGATCACGGGCAAGGCCATCGCAGAATCGTGATTCGTGCCCGGTTACAACTCACGATTAATCGCCTGGCTATGCAGTGTGCTGGTATCCTGCCAGTCGAACTGGATCTCCTTTTTGGGCAGCTTATGAGTGGAGGCGTACTGGTTCCTGGCATTCTGCACCTGCCGCACCCACTCGCCGAAAGGTAGCGCAAACTCCCGTTCGATCAGGTAAACCAAGCCTTCCTGACGGCGGCGTGCGGCGTCGCTCGATCCCATATCGACAAAGTTCTGCGGCGCACGCGCCAGGCGCCGGCCGTTGGCCTGACGGACTCTCGGAAACCAGGTCTCGTACCATGTCGCCGTGACGTCATGAAGCGCCTGGTTGCGCTCATCGCGGATTCTCCCGGCCTGGTCGAGTACCTGGTCCAGTGCGCCGACGGCATCCGCATAGTGCAGCTTTCCCGCTTCCTCCTCTGCCTTTTCCAGGCCAACGTTCATCTCATCCAAACCTTTGAACAGCAGCAGATTCTGCCGGCACAGTTTGGCGATGGAAAAGTACACTTCCAGGTTGTAACGATTGAACTCGACCGATGGCAAATTCGTGTACAGAAGATTCTCCAGTTCATCATTCTGGCTCAGAAATTTCCAGGCGAGTTCGAGACGCCGGGCATTCTCCTGAGCCCAGTCGCCCTTCAGGCGAAGATAGTCCGCCGTAGGCACAGGCGGGAGCGGAAGAGTCGACATGTGCGGCACAAACGGACCAATCCCGTAAGAATAGCCGAAAATGAGCGGCAGTGTGCCCGAAGGTTCACTGTCCCAACTGCTGGTCCAGAACTGCGCCTGCGTGCTCATCAGTTGATAAACGCGGTCCATCTGGTGGGCGCCTTGTCCGTAAAACAGCCGGCAGAAGCTGTGTGCCAGTTCGTGCGGATCGGGCGAGCCAGGGTGCCAGGCCGCCGACGCCCCCACCGCATATCCCAACCAATAAGTTTCGGGATGCGGCCCCAGATCGCCCCAGGCATAGACGCCGGCGCCCATGATATCCGCCTCCGCGCGAGCCGAAGTGTAGGAGATTTCGTTGAAAGCCGCGGTTGCCCGCTCCTCGGCTGCGCGGGGATGCACCTGTTCCTTCGGAGACAGTACGTAGTACGCGGGAAAGAGAGGGTCATCCGGCAGCGAATTCGTATAGATCATCTGTGGGATGCCGTGTGCCCGGAAGGCCCTGTTGTAGGGGGTGCTATACACTTCCCCGTTGATCAATCCGGACGGCAACAAAGGAATGTCTTCGGCCTGCAACGGCTCTTCGCCCCAGAAAATGACCTCGCGTCCATGATCCCGCAAGTAGCCCGCAGTCTTCTGCGTGAATTCCGCCCACAACTTGCTGGGGCTTCCCAGTTGCCTGGCGCGCGCGGTTTCGTGACACTGATCGTTGTCGGCCTTGCCGATGAACCAGGCTTCGTCCGTCGAGAGGTGGAAGTACTTCCCACCCTTGTTGGCATCCATCAAATCCTGAAACATCCCCAGCAAGAGTTTGTAGGTCTCGGGATTTGTGGAACACGTCTGAAAGGCCGTTTCCGGGAACTCCCGAAGCTTGGTGTATTCGTCATGCTCCAGGATGAAATTCACATGCGCGGGACCATCCAGGTACGGGATCACCTGCATGTGACAGTGCAAGCCATAGCTGGTCAGCTCCTGGAGCTGCGCCGGCGATAGCGCGTAAGGGTCGGTCAGGGCAGGTGCGCTGGCATACTCGAAGTGCCCGTTCAGACGCAGCGTCAGCGCGTTTATCTTGAAGAATGCCGCGCGCCGGATGGCCTGCCGCAATACGTCGAAATGATCCAGATGCTCCTGCTCATCCCAGAACACCTCGCGCAGGCGGACATCGGGCCAATCCACGATCTGGCCCGCCGGCAGCCACAACCTTCCCCGTTCCGGCTTCACCAACTGCACCAGTGTCTCCACGCCGTAAAACAATCCGGGCGGCGCATTCGCCGTGATGCGAATTCCAGATGGACCCAGCTCGAGCCGGTAGGCTTGCTCCGCCAGGGCAGCCTTGTCCCGGTCCGTCGCTTCCCCAACGTTAACGGACCCCGGCCGAATCGCGAGTTCGATGATCTTGGCCGCACCCTGCGTGTCCAAGGTTAGCCCGTGCCGCTCGGCCAGTTGCTCTTTCAGACTCTCCACGGCCACGTCGGTGGGGCTGACATGAGCGCCTAACTCGATCCGCCAACCGCCGCCGAACTCGAAATCCGCGCCCCTCAGTTCCATGTACTGGGGTTCCGGAATTACCGTGTAACCGCGCAGGTAGAGCGCGGAGACCGGCAGAGCCTGAATACATCCTGGGCTCAGGAACAGGAGTGTAATGGGCAGAATCTTCGTCAAATTTCCCCCTCTCGCCGGAAGCCGTGCTCTCGTTCAGGTTGCGTCCGCCGCGACTTTCTGGTCCGGGGCATGTTCCGTAAACATTCGGTGAAATGGAAGCGTCGCAACCCCCACCAACGAGGCTTCTCTCCCAAATAGCGACGGCCGCAGAACGAGGCCTTGCCGGGTTACGGTCGGGCTGGCTTCGGGAAACTGGTCCAGGATAACTGGCGCCACCAGGGGCCAGGCTTCGGTGATGACGCTGTGAATGATCACGGTATCTGCGTCCAGACCCCAGACGACGTTGGATACCCCGATTCCCAGGTATTTGCAGGTCTCCTGGATGGCGGTTTGCGCGGCGGTTTCACCATTCATGGCGCGATGGCAGATCATGCGCACGCGCGCCGTCACGTTGCCCGATCCGGCAAACGACTTGCTGTTCGCCAGTTCTGCGTACCGATCGCAGAGCGCCACATTGGAGGCCAGCCGCTCCAGGCATCCGGGGCGGTCGTAACGTTCCGGCGAATCGGAAGCCATGATGACCATCTGTCCGAATTCGCCGGCAGCCATGCGGGGGCCCGGATAAATCCGGCCGTCCAGCACAATGCCGATGCCCACGCCCTCATCCACCACAACCACCAGCAGACAGCGGCTGTCACGAACGCCCGGATTCCCATAGTTGTACTCGGCCAAAGTCGCGGCGCGGACGTTGTTTTCGACATAGACCGGCGCTTGCAGCCGGGCTTCCAGCAGATCCTTCAGGTGCACGTCCACCCAGCCGGGATCGGCGCCGAGTTCCACCACCCCCGTCCGGCTGTTCACGATTCCGCGAATGCTTACGCCGATGCCTTCCAATTGGTTCCGGCCGTATTGGCGCTCCCAGGCAGTGAACTGGCCGGCGATCATATCGATAGCCGCTTCCGGATCTCGGGGCGTGCGCAACGACAGCGTCTCGACGATCCTTCCCCGCATCGTGCCGATGCCGAATTGCGTTTCCCAACTGTGGACATCCACGCCCACTGCGAAACGGTTCTGCTCCAGGCGCAGACAGGTGGCCGGGCGTCCGCCGGTCGAGTTTTCGGCCCCGTCCTCCATCACCAGTTTGCGCCCGATCAGTTCGGTCACGATGCGCGAAACAGTGCCCTCGGAGAGCCCGCTGTAGCGGGCCAGATCGGCACGCGATAATCGTTCGTGCCGCTGCAGCAACTCCAGCAGCGCCGCGCTATTGGCGCCGCGGACCTGCCTGGGCCGCAAAATCGTCTCGCGTTGGGACACCTTCTACAGCTTCCTTGGGCTGCGCAAGAAACCCATCACCTCTACCGCAAAAATCCCCTTGACAGTGTACGCGATTTTTGATACCCTCAGCACAATTTAGCACAGAAACCGGCTGGGAGGCCCCAAATGTTCGCCGATACTTTCTTGCGACTCCTCAGAAAGTCGATCATCGCATCGACACTGCTGGCAATTCCGCTCTACGCCCAGACTGGTCTCGGCGTCGTTACAGGCACTGTTCACGACGCTACCAAGGCGATCGTGCCTAACGCCAAGGCCGTGTTGAGCGATACCGCTACGGGAATCGAGCGCGTCACCCAATCTAACGCCGATGGCATCTACGGTTTCGAAAATATTCCCGTGGGGCCGTACCAACTGGTGATCGAGGCCGCCGGTTTCAAGAGATGGGAAGGCACGCTGACCGTGCAGGCCGGCCAGACCGTCTCCATCGACCCCGCCATGGAGGTCGGCACCTTGGCCAGCACTGTGGAGGTCACCGGAGCCGCGGCCATGATCGAGACTCAGGGCGCCCAGATAAGCGACGTCAAAGACGCCCTGACCATTCACGATCTGCCTCTCAACGGCCGCCAGATCTCCAACCTGTTCGATTTGACGCCTGGCGTGGTGGGCGGCGGCAACCCGCGCACGAATGGCATGAAGGTGGGATCCACGGAGATGGTTCTGGACGGCATGTCCTACGTGGACCGCTTTGGCGGAGGTATATCGCGCGTGCAGCCAGGCCTCGATACGGTGCAGGAATTCCGCGTCGAGACGGCTGGCTCCGGCGCGCAGTTCTCGCGTCCCGCCACCATCGAGATGGTCACCCGGAGTGGCACCAACGAAATTCACGGTGCGGGCTTCGAAACCTTCCGCTCCAACGCAGACGGCCTGCGTGCCCGGCAGCGTCAGGATGGCAACGCTGCGGCCAAGTACATCCGCAACGAATACGGCGGCTATTTGGGCGGTCCGGTCTGGATTCCCAAGATCTACAACGGCAAGAACAAGACCTTTTGGTTTTTCGACTACGAGGGACTGAAACTGCGCCAGAACCAATTTGCCACCACGGCAGTGCCTACGGCGGCAATGTGGAATGGCGATCTCAGCACCATCACCGATACCAGCGGCGATCACTACACGATCTATGACCCGGCGACCACCTCCGGGCCCAATGGGACACGTTTGCCGTTTCCCAACAACGTGATTCCATCCAATCGCATCAGCCAGACCGCCAAGACCTTTCAAAGCATTACGCCCACGCCCAATATCGGCGGCAACTTGAACCCCTGGACCGAACAGAATTTTCAGGCATACTATGCCGTTCCAACGGATCAATACAGTTGGACTATCAAGATCGACCAAACCTTTTCGGAGAAGGACAGTATCTCGGGCCGCTTTACGAGTTCCCCTTTCACCGACGCCCAGTTTGGCGGCAAATACGGCTATCCCCCGATAGGCTGCACGAACTGCGGCGGCACCGGCGAGGAGGATGCCAAGGTGCGCTCCTCATATATCCGCTGGAACCACCTGTTTTCGCCGACCCTGATAAACGAGCTGCAGCTTTCCGGTCACCGCTCGCCAACCCACTATGGCACGCTGGGCGACAGCACCAATTGGGCGGACAAGCTAGGTCTGCCAAACCCGTTCGGCGTAACCGGATGGCCCACGGTCTACGCCAACGGCAACTCGTCTGGAGAGAACGATCCCTTTGGCAACATGCTGTATTATGGCGGCTGGGACGGCGATAACAACCACCACCAGAACCTGACTTCGTTTCAGATTGACGACAATGTCACCTGGGTGAAAGGCAAGCACTCGATCAAGTTCGGTTTCAAGGGGCGTCAGGAATACAACAACATCGAGGAGTTGCAGCAGGCCGAAGGCTCCCACAGTTTTTACGGGGATTGGACCCAGTTGTACGATCCCTCGGCGCAGGCCGCCGTTCCGTTCACGGGCACTGGCTTCGGCAGCCTCCTGCTGGGCCTGCCCACTTACCTCAGCGACCAGTACAATCGCGGCTATTTCTACTTCCGGCAGAAGGAATTTGGTCTTTACGCCGACGACACATGGAAAGTAACTCCCCGGCTCACGGTCGGACTAGGGCTTCGCTGGGACCACTGGAACCCGTACAAGGAGAAATACGACCGCCTCGTCAATCTGGATCCAGCAAACCTTACGGGATTCACGGTCATTACTCCACATAACACTTCGCTCAATAGCATCCAGGGTATTCCGCCTGGAGTGTTAGCCTCATGGCAGGCGCGTGGCTTATCGTGGGTGACTGCCAGTTCGGTGCCGGGCTTTCCCAGCGCCCTGATCCCGCAGTACTGGAAAGACTTTGGTCCAAGACTCTCCTTGGCCTACCAACTTAGCAACAAGCTGGTTCTGCGCGCGGGGTACGGAGTGTTCTACTGGCCCATGCCTCTCTCCCAGATCCTGCAAGGCGCCCGGACCAATCCGCCGCTGAACCTCCGATTCCAGAACAGCGTGGCTGATCAGAACGGCTCGGTTCCAAATTACGATCTTTTGAACGCGCCTGCCGCCAGCGACACCCTGCCCAATGCGACGGTCAACATCAACGGCCTCGCCGGCATCTCCAGCACCTCGCAGGGCATCTGGGTATTCGATCCCCACAACTGGGCGGACAACCGCATGCAGCAGTGGACCGTGAGCCTGGAGTATCAGTTGCAGAAGAACACCGCTCTTAAACTGAACTACATTGGCAATCATGGCAGCAACCTGGAGCAACGGGTGGCCTTGAATCAGCCCATATCGGCATTGAATTACCAAACGCAAACGGGACTGGAGGTTCAGCCGGGCGCTGCGGGAGCCGATGCCCGGCGCGTGGATCCCAACTGGAACCCCACCATGATTTCCCACGTGGGTTATTCGAATTCAACCTCGTTCCAGGCGCAACTGCAGCACCGCTTCTCGAACGGCCTCAGCCTACAATGGTTCTATGTCTATAGTCACATCCTTACCACCAGCGATTCCGGCGGGTCTAGCGATGGATCCGATGGCGCAGTGGTGGTTCAGAATTCGGATATTCTCGGCAATCCGAATCTGTCCTTGAGCCAGCGGCTCAAGCTGGTGTACTACAACACCAGCCAGGTCCCGCCGCACCTCATCAGTTGGAACGGTATCTACGAACTGCCGTTCGGCAGGGGCAAGCACTTCGCGGGAAATGTCTCCAAGGCCCTCAACGAGGTTGTAGGCGGATGGCAAATGGCGTTCATCGGCACTTGGCGCAGCGGCTTCTGGATGGGCGTGACCCCGAGCGACTACCTGTTTGGGAATCCGGCTCTCAGCTCCAGCGAGCGGCTTACGATGAACATCTTCGGACACAATCAGTTGCTGTATTTCGCGGGCGATTTCGATCCGACGCAGGCCACCAACGTCAACATGACCCAACTGGAGGCCCTGGTCGCGGTGGATCGTTCGCAGCGCATATTGAGACCGGTCGGGCCGAATTTGGATAACAGGCTGCCGTTCACCCTCGCCAATGGCCAGGTGGTGAGCACGTCCATCACGGACAATCTGAGTTGGAATGCGCATAACTTCTTCCTCGGTCCGCGTTCGTGGAGCGCGGACGCATCGCTGTTCAAGTACATTACGTTTACCGAAAAAGTGAAGCTGCGGCTGGCGGGTGACTTCTTCAACTTCCTGAATCACCCGAATGACCTGAACCCGAACGCGACGACGGGGCTGATCAATCTTAGCCAGCAGGCCAACGACCCGCGCATCATTCAGATCGGCGCGCGAGTGGAGTTCTAGAAGGAGTATCATGCAATGTGGGCAGGGGCCTGCTCTGCCCACCTCGTGCGACAATAGCGATTGCGAAGCTCTGTACTGATCCTGCTCGTCGTCTTGTGGGCGAGTTGCAGTAAAACGCCGCCGGTATCATCTAAACCGGCGTCAGCGGCGTTCGCACCCTACCGTTTTGACGACCATTTGCAGACGGCCGCGGTAACGGCATCCTCCACGCACTCCTCGGCCTTGGCAGCCGAGCCAATCCTCTGGCACAATTTCCTCACTGAGAACGACATCACCTGGATTCTGCTGCGCGGCCAAATGGGATACCGGCGTGGCGACCTGATCCTGAAAGGCGATGGCAACTCGCCGGTGATCCTCGCGCCCAGAAAACCAGCCATCGCCTGGGACCTCTACCAGGCCGTCGAGATCCGCATGTTGGCGGAGGGCGGCCAGGAGATCAAGATCAAGATCGGCGACCAGGAGTACAAGCAGAAGCTCGGTCCGCTCAGGCAGTACAATGTCTACCGGTTCGACATCCACATCGAAACGGGCTCAGGTGTCCGGCCGCTGGCCATTATGCCGACCGACGGTCTAAACGACCTGGTGGCCATCCAGTCGATCGAGCTGATCCCGCGACAAACAGAGTTCCCCGAGGCGGCTGGACGCCAGATGCTCGGAAAGCGCGAAGAGTATCGTAATGCCATCTTCGTGCACTCTCCTTCCTCAGTGGCTTACGACGTCCAAATCCCTGCGCACGCCCGGCTCCATTTTGGCATGGGGGTCGCCGCGAAGAACTCGTCCGTGAATTTTCGGGTAGCCGCGGACTCGAATGAGCTGTTCTCGAAAACAATAGCGGATGCGGACGTTTGGGAGGACGCCGAGGTCGACCTCTCCTCCAGCGCCGGCCACAAGGTCAAGCTGTCGTTTGAGACCAGCGCCGCCAAACCGGGTACCGTCGGTTTCTGGGCGAATCCCCTGCTCACCACCACGGCTCCCAAGAACCGGCCGAACGTGCTCGTCTACATGATCGATACCTTGCGCGCCGATCACACCAGCCTGTACGGCTACGCCCGCGACACCACCCCATACCTCAAGAATCTGGGCGTGCAGGGGCTGGTGTTCGATGATTGCCTGGTGCAGGCCACCTGGACCAAGCCATCCGTCGCCTCCCTGATGACGTCGCTTTACTCTTACACGCACGCGATCCGGAAAGACGACGACACCATCCCGCAGGGCGCCGCTACACTGGCCGAGCAGTTGCGCGCCGCGGGATATGTGACCGCCAGCATGATCACGAATCCGCTGGTCGGGCGGCTCTCGGGTTTGCAGCGTGGCTTCGACTATCTGTCGGAATGGGAGGTGGCGGCGCGCTATCTAAAAGTGGACGAGGACCGCGCCACGGATTCAGCAGGACTCAATAGGATTCTGTTCCCGTGGCTCGAGCGCCACCGGGACGAGCCATTCTTCCTGTACGCCCACGCGACCGATCCGCACGCGCCTTACCGGCCACCACCTGGTTTCGAGGAGAAGTTCGCCAACCCCCCGGAATCGCCCGAATTCGACCGCGATTTCACCAGGCTGAAGAAGATCGCCCTCAGCCGCGGCGGCTTCGGCGTGAGCCGGGCCTTGTGCCTGAACAGCGGGATCGATCCCGACCGGTTCCTCCGGCGCGCCATCGATCGGTATGACGGCAAGATACTTCACAACGACCGGAGCATCGAGCGGTTGGCCAGCAAGCTGCGCGACCTCGGCATTCTCGATAACACGTTGATCGTCGTCGTCTCCGATCATGGCGAAGAATTCTGGGAGCATGGTTGGACCGGTCACGGCCAGTCGCTCTACCAGGAACTGGCGCACGGCGTGCTCCTAATGTGGAACCCCAAGCTGATTCCCAGCCCGCGCCGTATCGCCGAACCCGTGCAGTTGATCGATGTGATGCCTACCGTGCTCGATTTGCTCGGAATCAAGATACCGGCCGTCGTCCAGGGTCGCAGCCTGGCGCCGTTCGCCGTGGGCAAGCCGTTCCAAAGCCGCGGCCCCGTGATGACCTCCCGGTTTGCGCATCCTTATTCTCAGCACGACGAGATGCTCCCGGAGAACCACATCGATTCGTTGGCCCTCCTGGATGCCGGCTGGAAGCTCATCTACCGGGAGAAAGGTAAAGAATTTGGACTGAACAAGGTCGAACTGTACGACCGCCGCGCGGACCCCGCGGACGCCACCAACGTGGCGGCCCAGCGTCCGCGCGAGGTGGATAAGATGATGGCGGGAATCAGTGCCTGGCTGGATGCGCAAAAGCAGGTCCGCGGCGTCCTGGGCCGTGGCGGCAAGGCCGCATTGGATCAAAACACTATGGACCGTCTGCGAAGTTTGGGATATATCGGAGGAAAACAATGATCACCCGGCGTATGTTGCTGGCTTCCGCGTGCGCGGCGCTGCCCGCCATGGCGAAACAAAAGGCTCCTGCCCAGTTCGGTCTGGAGATTTACAGCGTGCGCGGCGAGGCGCAGAAGGACCTGCCCGCCACGCTAGCCATGATTCGGAAATTTGGCTTCACGGAAGTCGAGGTTTCGGAATTGTACGGCCACACCGCCGCCGAGTTCCGGCAATTACTGGACAAAGCCGGCCTCCACGCGACTTCCATGATGGCGGACTACGAACGCCTCGCAAAAGACGTGGACCCCGTAGCCGCCGAAGCCCGCACCCTAGGCGCTGAGTACGTGGTGTGTTCTACGATTCCGCACAAGAAGCAAGTCACCCCTGAGAACATCGCGCGTGCCGCTGAAGACTTTGACCGTTGGGGAGAGAAGCTGGCCGCCTCCGGCTTGCATCTCTGCTATCACACCCACGGTGTCGAGTTCGGCAAGTCCCCCGACGGGACCTTGTTCGACACTCTGGTGCGCCGCACCAATCCGAAATACGTCAACTACGAGATGGACATTTTCTGGATCGTTTTTGCGTTCCAGGATCCCGCCAAACTGCTGCACAAATATCCTGGCCGCTTTCCCCTCATGCATGTCAAAGACATCCGCAAGGACACCGTGCTGGGCAGAACGCCTGCCGACGTAATGGAGGAAGACAGCGTCCCTCTGGGCGCCGGCATTGTCGATATTCCCGCAACTCTGCGCGCCGCACGGCAAACCGGTGTGCGGCACTACTACATCGAAGACGAGGCCGTCAATGCCGCTGAACAGATACCCGTGAGCCTCAAATACCTCGACACTGTTCGATAATCTTTTAATCTTTTGTGGGGCAGGCCCTCGGCCCAATGTCACTTAGTTTTCCCTTAACCGAACACCTGCATAATCGTGGGGCAGGACTCCAGTCCTGCGGCCGACGTCCACGTCGGCCTCTTGGTACCCGGATATTGCCGATTCCGTGCGCGAAGGGCGGGTCCTGGAGGACCCGCGCACGGTCGAAAACCCACCGGAAAGCCCAATGACGGGCACAAATTGGAAGGCGGGCAATTCGGCCCGCAGCCGGCTGTCAGCCGGCGTTTTCGACGCACTATCGCCGGCCGCGGCCAGTCGATCTCGTTCCTGACAAGCTTCGTTGCGCCGCGGCATCGTACGCCCTCCTGGCTGCATCCCGCTCCGGCACATGCGCCTTGGCCCAAGTACAGAGATCTTGCAGGGGCTTCAGCAGCGCGCGCCCCATCTCGGTCAAATCATACTCGACGCGCGGTGGCACGACCGTATAAATCTTCCGCCGCACCAGGCCGTCGCACTCCATCCCTCTCAATGTCTGCGTCAGCATCTTTGGAGAGACTTCCTCCAGCCCCCGCTGTAGCTCTCCGGTCCGCAAAGGCGGCTTCGTTGGATCGAGTCGTTCGCTGAAATACCGGCGTACGCGGTGAAACCATTCCAGCTTGAAGACGTACTTGTCGGTGCCGATTTTGTATCCCTGCGGGACATACGTCTTGACAATGGGTATACCGTCCACTACGGTTTCGAGGATACGGACATCTTCACTATCAGGTCCCGCGCAGAAACCATAGAACACGGACTCGGGCTCGCGCCGGGTCAGAGTGGCAACCCCGTTGTAGCCCTTCATGCCACGGAACGCAACGTGGTATCCGGCATCGATGAAGGCGGCGGCTGGAAACTCGCCATCGGGCACCTTGGTTTCCTGAAGGCAGAGCACATCAGGTTTATTCGCCGCCAGCCAGTCTACGACAAGCGACATCCGCCGACGGACCGAGTTGATGTTCCATGTCGCAATTCTCATCGTTCATTTCGAATGGTAGCGCGTGGGCGTCGATCTGTGGTTGTCCTCTGGTTGACCGCCAATTGCTCGAACTAAAGCCACCAGTGCTAAAATCAAATCGCAAGGAGACTGATTAAAACACAGTCCCAATTCAATGTTCTAGGGAGACCACCAAATGCCACGACAAGCACAGCCAAGAGACAACACCTTGCTGGAGATGGCCATCGTCGGCTATCAGAACGAAGTCGAAAAGATCTCAGCAAAGATAGCCGATATCAAGGCGCAACTCGGTGAGAGCGGTCCAGGCCGGCCAAAAGCAACGGCGACCGCAACGGACCAAGCGGCTCCACAGAAGCGCCGCACTATCAGCAAAGCCGGCCGCGCCAGAATCGCCGCAGCACAGAAAGCCAGATGGGCGGCGCAGAGAAAGCAACAGGCAACAACACCAGCGAAGCCCAAGAAGCGCAGGTTGTCTGCGGCCGGTTTGAAAGCCATACGGGCAGCCACGAAGAAGCGGTGGGCGGCTTACAGGAAAGCAAAAAAGGCTGCGGCGTAGGTAGACCCCACACTTCAGTTCAGTTCCCTAACATCCACCGGCTTATGGCTCGGTCGCCCTACGGCCCGCCTACGGGGCGATTCGCATCAGCGGCTCAGCTTCAGAACCCAGGCGGGCTGCGCAAGCAACTCTTCGGGGAGTTCGGGCAACTCGACGGTTATGGAGGCGGCGCCGGTTTTGAAGCGTAGCGGGGCCGCAACGCCGAGCAGGGTGACGGACTTCGGTTTTGCACCTTCGTATTCTTTCACCGTGAACTGCCGCCCCGGCCAGCGAGGCAGGATGGCGTATAGGTCGCTGCCACTGGAAGTGAAGAACGCCTCGATGGAAGCCTTGCTGCCCTCCGGCTTGCCGGCGA
>OCTA010000084.1_pt1 | contig 88861 bp, 68 predicted proteins | sample 1538991 | NCBI WGS metagenome assembly OCTA01 (sample SAMEA3539302, study PRJEB22396) | soil metagenome | biome: tundra; feature: field; material: soil | place: USA | collected 2010-05 | depth 0.15 m
CTGGTACGCGATGCGGACGTTCTTGAACGAGCTTTACGGCATCTGTTACTGCTGATGACGCGGGGGTCTTCATGGTGGCGATGTTCGAGGCGGCGAAGCCCCGCGGGCTCGGGCCGATCCCTCGATGCGGGCGTCGGCTCGGCGGGCCTTCGAGCCGGTCGATCACCGGAATCCGTCGAAGATTCCGGGCCCCGGCGTCAGGATGCCGTCGGGGTCGAACTGCCGCTTGCGGCTCAAGAACACGGGCCATTCCCGCCCGTACTGGAGGATCCAGTCGAGCTGGCTAAATTCGACCACGCCGATCGGATAGCGAGTCGCGCCCATGCGCCTTGCCTTCTCGAACAGCCGATTGTTGCGGGCGATCATGCGCGCCTGGAACGCAGGATCGGGCCCGGCCACGGAGTTGGCCGTCAGAATATCGAACAGGTAGAACCACTTCTCCGTCTCGGGGATCCGCAGAAAGGGACGCGTGAAGTTTTCTCGCTTCTTCGCAAAGAGAAGCAGGAATCCGGCGGCCCCCACGTCGTCGAAGGTCAGGGTGGGCGTGACCTCGCCGACGTATTGCTCGACGGTGCGGTCGGGCAAGAAGATGTCGAACCAGGGATGAAGGACGCCGTCCCACAGTCCCTGCGTCCTGAAGAAGTCGACCAACGAGTCGAGCCGAAGCAGGTAATTGAGATAGGGGACATCCTGGAATTGACCGGCCGCCGGATCGACGCTCAGCCCCCGGAACAGGGTCGCCGTGTCCGGAGGGTGCGACGGATCGAAGTACTTGGCCGCGTTCAGCTGATACATGAAGCCCCCCGACCCGTTCGGGATGCCGAAGTTGTAGAGCTCGTCGAGCTCTTCCCGGTTGATCAGCGTCCTGAAGTCGCGAAAGAACGTCGCGTTGTCGGTGTAGGTGAATGTATAGGCGCGAACCATCGGCTTGGCTGGTATCAGCTCGACGACCGCGCGCGTGATGATCCCGCACTGACCCAGTCCCGCGAGCACGACCTCGAACAGGTCCTTGTTCTCGTGGGCCGAGCAGTGTCGAAACTCGCCCTCGCCCGTGACGATGTCGAGCTCGCGGACGTAGTCGACCTGGGCTCCGTTTCCGAAGTTCGCCGAGATTCCGCCGACGGAGAGGGTGCCCCCGAACGAGAGCCCGGTGAAGCCGGTCAGCGCGGGCGGCGTGAGGCCCATGGGCACGATCTGGGTCAGCAAATCCTTCCACGTGACGCCGGCGTCGACATCGGCGCTGGTGCTCGTCACAGAATGAATCGTATTGAGCGTCTTCGTCTCGATGCTGAGTCCTGCCTCGACCTGCGACTGCCCGAACGTGGTGTGTGCCATGCCTCGCGGGCCGACCTTGATGCCGTGCCGGCGGCAGTACCGGATCATCTTCTGGATGTCCTCGACGGAGCCAGGTTCGAGGACCGCGATGGGTGTGTTGTGAACGATGTTTCCGACGTCCACGGCCGCGGCCGACAGGGACGCGGGGTCCATGCGGAGTACCCCGTCCAGCGGCGGGATCCGATCGAACGGCGCGGCCTCCGCGACGCTGATCCACGTTCGTGATCTCGGGTTGAACCCGACGACCGCGACGGCTCCCAAGCCCGCCAGAAAATGACGTCGACCGATCATGTGTTCCTCCTGCTTCTCGGTGATTGTGACCGCTCAGCGCGCAAGAATCGACGCTTCAATTTTAGCCATGCCTTTGGACCGAACGCAACGAATAATACTAACTAGAGCGCCTCTTTTCGGGGTGCCGGAGATGTCACGTGTCTCCTGGCCACTCACGCCCGCGTCTGCCCCCACATTCCACCCGGCGATCGCTGGCCGTCGCTTCGCCATCGCCCTCGTCACCGCTTTCGCCGCCTGGGCCCGCTCGCGTCGCTCCCGTTCGCTTCACGCGAGGCACCATACTCGGGGCATCACATTCGGGCACCATGCGCAGGCCCGTTACGCCTTTGACGATCTTTCCAGGCCCCCGGCTCCCCGAGGTGCCGCCACACGGCGGCAATGGCGTCGAAACGTTTCGGCCGGAGCCCTCGACCCGGGCCGGCCGGCCGGCCGGGGGGGCGGGGCGCGGCGCCGCGGTCGGAATCGCGTATCCCCGTGTGCAAAGCCGAAGGAGGCTTCCGCGCGCCACGTCATGCCACGGCATGAGGGGCCCATCAGGGGGGGCCGCCGCCGCTTGCGACCTTGACTCGTCGAGGGTCGGTCTTCTAGGAGTAGTAACTTGGATTTGCGACACGTCACGAGCCGAAAAGAGCCAGCCTTCATGAGCGACTTCGCCCAGGACCTTTTCGCCCGCACGGTCGCGGAGCCGTATCGCACGAAGGTGGTAGAGAGGCTCGCCCTTCCGGCGCGGTCGGACCGCGAGCGAATCCTCGCCGCGGCGTTTTACTCGCCGATCCACATCGACGCGAACGACGTTTACGTCGACCTGATCACTGACAGCGGGACCGGCGCGATGAGCGACCAGCAATGGTCTGCCTTGATGCGCGGCGACGAGGCGTACTTCAATTCGAAGAGCTTCTTCGCTTTCGAGAAGTCCGTCAGGGACATCACCGGATTCTCGCGTGTCATTCCGACCCACCAGGGGCGTGCGGCGGAGAAGATCATCATGGAGCTCCTGGTCGACCCGGGAGACATCGTTCTCAGCAACACCCACTTCGACACGACGAAGGCGCACGTCGAGAACCGCGGGGGAACGCCGGTCGACCTCGTCGGCGACTGGCTCTGGAGCTTCGACGAGCCGTTGCCCTTCAAGGGAAACGTCGATCTGGATCGACTCGAGGTCGCCTTCGAGCGCTACGGCGATCGCGTCCCGATGATCATCATGACCGTGCTCAACAACTTCGCGTGCTCGTCGCCGGTCTCGATGGCGAACCTCCGCGACGTGCGGCGGCTGGCCGACAAGCACGATATCCCCGTCTTCCTCGACGCGAGCCGTTTCGCCGAGAACGCGTATTTCATCAAGACGCGCGAAGCCGGCTATGGTGACAAGAGCATCGCCGACATCGTGAAAGAGATGATGTCGTACGCCAGCGGCTGCTGGATGAGCGCGAAGAAGGACGCCATCGTCAACATCGGCGGCTTCATCGCGACGAACGACGAACGCTTCGCCAGGTTGTGCCAGGAAAAGTTGGTGCTTTACGAGGGGTTCTACACGTACGGAGGCTTGGCGGGCCGCGATCTGGAGGCAATTGCAGTCGGGCTTCGCGAGGGGATCGACGAGGACTACCTGGCGCATCGAGTCCGGCTGGTCGCGACCCTGGGGGAGCTCATGGAGCAGGCGGGAGCCCGCGTGAGCAAGCCGGTCGGGGGGTCCGGCGTCTTCGTCGACGTCGAGGCGATGTACCCGCACCTCGCAGCCGACAAACTGCCGAGCGTAGCCCTCTGTGCCGACATGTACCTCGAGGGAGGCGTTCGAATCGGGGCGGCGCCGTTCCGGATGCATCGCATCTCGAAGGAGAGCGGCGACGTGGTCGACCAGGTCTTTCAGCTGGCGCGTTTCGCCGTGCCGCGGCGGGTCTATAGTAAGTCGCACATCGAGTTCGTCGCCGCCGTGGTGGGCAAAGTGAAAGAAACGGCCCGCGACAATCGCGGGTACCGAATCGTCGAGATGCCCGAAATTCTCGGTCACTTCTTTGCGAAGTTCACGCCGTTGGAGGCCTGAGCCCCATGCCGACGAACCTGGTTACCCGCAGCATCGCCTCGCTGCTCGTCTTGCGAGAGAACGCCGAAACGCCGAGCGACGAAGAGTGGGACGAGTGTCTGCGGCAGCTGACGGCGATGGGGCCCGACTTCTCGAAGGTGAAGGTCCTGGTCGTCACCGAGGGCGGCGGACCGACTCCGGCGCAGAGGAGCCGACTGTCGGCGGTGACCGGAGGCAAGACCCTGAGGTTGGCGGTGGTGACCGACAGCGTGCGGATACGTTTCATCGTGTCATCCGTCGCGCTCTTCATGCCGGTGGCCGCGTCTTTCGGAGTTGCTGAAATTGGCCGCGCATACGGACATCTGCGCTTGGACGTTCAGCAACGAGTGATGCTCGAGCGGGTCCTCAAGGAAATGAGCGACGGGCTCACGCGGCCCCCGCCGACGATCCCGCCCCCCCGGTTGCGGCCCCCGCGAAAGTGATCCAGTCACGCTGACTTCGATGGGACGCGTGGTCCCGATGCCACAGCGGCGCATTTGTAGACCAGGAGGATCGGTCGATGGATGACCAGAGCGCACGGGAAGTCACTTCAGAGAAGCTGCCCGACGGGTCCCTGTCGATCCGCGGCCCGCGCGGCGCGGCGATTGTCGTCAACGGCCGGATGAGCGACGTCTTCCGACTCCAGTTCGCCGGTCACCTCGTCGGCAAGATGATGGCGTTGACGCTCGCGGCGCTCGACGAGGCGGCGTCGAGGGAAGCGGAGTTCGCCATCATCATCGATGCCGAGTCCCAGTCGGGTTACGAGCCCGAAGTTCGCGCCCTCACGACGGCGTGGCTGCTCCGGCACCGCAGCAAGCTCCGCCCCGTCCACTTGCTGGCCCGCGCGCCGATGGTGAAGATGTGGGCGCAGATGCTCAATCTCTCGCTCGGCTCCGAGGTCTTCAAGCTGTACGACGACCGGCGCGAGTTCGAGCGAAATGTCGGCAAGGTCGTTCGGGACAGCGAACGGATGCGGGGCGCGCGCCGCGTGTAATCTTCGGTCGATCGCTTAGGCTCTTTCGTCGCCCAGGATCTCCGATGGTGCGGCCGTATGATGGCAAGCAGGCAAGCAGGAGGAGGGTGGCAATGTTCAAACGTCCAGCGTGCGTCGATTGTCATCGTGTGGCGCCGCAGACCAACACGGCTCACACGCTGCTGAGCAAGAGCTTCGGGTGGCGCCTCAGCCGCAGCAAAGGTCCGGGCGGCGCCGCTGGCGTCGAGTGGCGATGCCCACCGTGCTGGCGGCTGCGGAAAGCCGCGACGGCCAAGCCCGAGACCAACTCCTGATCGCCGCGTTCGCAGGCAACTGGCGGTTCGCGCCACCCTGCCGTGAACCGCTCGCGAAAAAAATGCGCCGCGCGACGCACCGACGGCGACGATGACGGGCGAGCCGTTGGCCAGCTGAGCGCCACGTCCGGCCCGGCGCGATCAACGCGCCTTGCGCTCAGAACCCCACGTCACGGCGAGGCAGCGCGCAAGCGCGCGGCAATTTGCCCGTCGTAGCGCAAGCTCTTGCGCGGTCGTTTCCGCCGACGGAGCAATGAGACGCGCTGGCGACGGAGTAAATGGCAGCCATTGCCGGAGGTTGTATGTAGATCCAAGAGCTCGCGAGCTTCGCTACCATGGCCACTTCATCGCAGCTGTCCGGTGCCACATGAATCCGACGATCGACATTCTCCGCGCTGAGCTCGAGCGGCTCTACTCGCTCGACGAAATGACCTCCATGAGCGAGCGCCTCCTCGGTCTGGATCCCGACGAGGTCGGGGGTGCGACCGCGAAAGCGAGCTTTGCCCGGGCGTTGACGGAGCGCTGCTTCGACGGGGATCAGCTCGAAGCCTTGATCGACGTCATCCTCGTTTCGCGTCAGGGCGTCGACCCGCGCGTCTGCGACGTGAACGGTCTTTTCGGCAAGGAAGACCTGCCCAACGGCGGCAAGCTCGGGCCGTTCGCGATCCTCCGCAAGCTCGGTGAGAGTCGGCAGTCGATCGTCTACACCGCGGCACGCAAGGAAGAGCGGCGCGCCCTGAAGGTGCTGCGGCGCGAGGCCGTTCGCGACAAGCGCGCCGTGCAGCGCTTCCTCACCGCCAACCGCATGGTGGCCGCCATCGACCATCCGGGCCTTCCGCGCGGCCTCGAAGCGGGCGAGCACGACGGCACCTACTGGGTCAGCTACGATCTCATCGACGCGCAGCCGCTGAGCGCGAGGCTCGCGCGTTCGGGCGCGATGCACATCCGCGACGCGAGGCCGATCCTCCGCGGGATCCTCCAGCCCCTCGCGGCCATGCACCGCGCGCGCATCGCGCACGGGGACCTCAAGCTCGAGAACGTCCTCGTCAGCTACGGCGAGGGAGGGGCGCACGTGACGCTCATCGACTTCGGGACCGATCGCCTCCGGCAGCGCGCCACGGTCGCAAACGGACACACCGGGGTCCTCGCGGTGTTCGGCTCGCCGAAGACGATCTCTCCCGAACAGGTGCGGGGCCATCGCGCAGACGCGGCGACGGACCTTTACGCGTTCGGTGCCATGATGTACGAGATCTTGACGGGCAAGCCCGTGTTCTCCTTCGAGAGCGCGACCGACGCCGCGTTCGCTCACGTCACGACGGCCCCCGAGCCTCCGAGCACCAGGGGCCCGCGTGGCTGGATCACGTCCGACATCGACGACTTCGTCCTGAAGCTCCTCTCCAAGGATCCCACGAAGCGCCCGAAAGACGCGACGGCGGTGATGGACGAGCTCGAGTCGCTCGGCCGCGTCTCTGCCGCGCTCAAGGCGGCGCAGGGCGAGTTCCCCGAAGAGAAGCTGACGCAGCTCGTCGACCTCCTCATCGCGGGTCCCGAAGACATCGACGCGGCCGACGCGCTCGAGCATGCCGTCGAGGAAGGGGCGGATCCCTCGGCCGTCGCCGAGGCGTTCGACGTGGCGTCCAAGGGAGTGAGCGGCGAGGACGCCGACTCGCTCGAAGTGAAGAAATCGCTCCTTCGCCGCGCCGCGCGCCTCTTCAGCGAGGCCGCCGGAGACCTCGCGGGAGCCGAGCGCGCGTACGCCGAGCTCGTCGAACTCGACCCGGAAGACGCCGCAGCGCAGACCGCCCTCGACGACGTGCGACGAGCCAATGGCAAGTTCTCCGAGGTGGTCGAAGCGCTCATCCAGCGCAGCGACTCCGCGGCCCCGGGCGAGGAGCTCGCGAAGATATTCTCCGAGATCGGGCGCCTTTGCGCGAACGAGCTCGACGACCCGGACCAGGGCATCCTCGCGTACGCCCGCGCGCTCTGCGAAGTGCCGAGCGACGGCTCCGTGGCCGAAGAGATCGAGCGCCTCGCGGAGGGCAAGGCCCCCTTGTGGAACGAGGTCCTCGCCACGCTCACCGAGAGCATCCAGGGCGGCGGGCAGCCGGACGAAGATCGCAACCAGCTCTTCGCCCACGCCGCGCGGTGGTACGCCGAGAAGCTCGCTCGACCGGACCTGGCCGTCATGGGCTATCAGCAGATCCTCGCCTCCGATCGCACGAACGAGGCCGCCCACGAGGGCCTCACGACCCTCTATCGCAAGGGCCAGCAATGGCCCGAGCTGGTCGGCGCGCTGATCGCGTATGCCGACCTCCTGGGCAACTCGCCGCACGGGCGCGATCTCCGGGCCGAGGCCGGCGACGTCTACGAGGTGCACCTCAACGACGCGGTGCGCGCCCGCGATGCGTACACCAAGGTGCTGGTCGATGATCCGACCCACCTGACGGCGTGCGACGGAATGGCCCGGATCGCCGAGAGCACGGGCGACTTCAAGACCCTCGCGGGCATCCTCGAGCAGCGCGCCGAATCCGCGATCGGCCGCGAGAAGGTCGAGGCCCTGCTCAAGATCGCCGAGCTGTACGAAGACCAGCTGGGAGACCTGACCGAGGCCGAACAGCGCTTCAAGGCCGTGCTCGAGGTGCAGTCCGACAGCCTCGACGCGCTCAAGGGGCTGGATCGGATCTACAACCGCACGAGCAATTATCGCGAGCTGCTCACGAACCTCGAGCGGCAGGTCCTGGCCGCGCCGACGCCGCGGCAGAAGGTCAACCTCTACGAGCGCATGGCGTCGCTCCACGACGAAGAGTTCCTCGACCATGCGAGCGCCGCCGAGTGCCTCGAGCTGATCCTCAAGCTCGACCCCGTCAACGACGCGGCGCTCACCAGGCTCGAGAGGCACTCCCGCGCGCTCGGGCGCTGGGACACGCTCAACGACCTCTACGCGCGTCACGCGGCCATGACCACGGATCCGGCGCGCAAGGTCGAGCTCCATATGCAGCAGGCGCGCGTCCTCCAGGAGAACATCGGTTCCCCGAACCACGCGGCGCGGGTCTACGAGCGCGTCATCGAAGAGCAGCCGGGGCACGGTCCCGCGCTCGAGGCCCTCGCCCGGTTGCGCGAGCAAGCCGGCGACGCGCGGGCGGCGCTCACTGCGATCGAGGCGCTCGCAGAGACGGCGCCCACGGCCACCGCCCGCTCCGAGCAGTGGGTGCGTGCGGCCCGCCTCCTCGAGAGCCGCGGCGATCGCGACGCCGCGATCGATCGGTACAAGCGGGCGATCGAGGCGACGCCCGAAGACGCGTCCATCGCGACTGCTCTCCGCCACGCCTATGCGGCTCGAGGCGATGCCGCGAGCGTCGTGAAGCTCATCGAGCGCGAACTCTCGCTCGCCGAGGGCGACGTCGTCAGGGGCCGCCTTCACGGCGAGATGGCGCGCGTCCTTCGCGACAAGCTCTTCGCCGACGACGACGCCGAGAAGCACGCGAGGCTGGCGATAGAGATCGATCCCTCGAACGCCGACGCGCTCCTCGTGATGGGCGACATCGCCTTCGAGGGCGAGCGCTTCGTCGAGGCGACGCGCCACCTCGAGCCGCTCGTCGGCCGCGCCGCGACGCTCGACAAGGCCGACGCCGTCCGCGCGCTCGTCCGGTTCATCGAGAGCTATGGCCGGAGCACCGCGGCGCGCGCGTCTTCTCCCGGGACCGACGGCCGCCCGAGCGCGCCGGCGATCAGCGAATCGCACCCGCGCGTCGTGGCGGCGCTGCAGGCGCTGGAACAGATCGCGCCCGACGACGCCGACGCGCTGGCGCGCGTGGGCCGGGTCATGTTCGAGAGCAACGACACCGGCGCCGCGCGGCTCGCCTTCGCGCGGCTCCTGCAGCGGCACGGCGACGATCTGTCGCGTGCCGATCGCGCCGACGCCCAGTGGCGCCTCGGCGAGTCGCTGCGGCGCCTCGGAGAGCTCGACGGCGCGGTCGATCTCCTTCGCGAGGCGGCCGACGCCGACCCGGGCAACCCGGCTCCGCTCAACGCGCTCGCGCGCGTGTACGAGCAGACGGGCGACTGGGAGGAGTTCGTCAACACGAAGCGCCGGCGCCTCGAGCTGGCCGTGGGCGCGGAGCGCTTCGAGCTCTTGCTCGAGATCGGCGACGTCGAGTTCAAGAAGCTGAACAGCCGTGGCCGCGCCGGCAAGACTTACCTCGCGGCGCTCGAGGAGCGCCCCGACGACCGCAAGCTCCTCACGAAGCTCATGGAGCTCTACTCGACCGAGAAAGACTGGGGCAGCCTCGTCGAGGTCGTGCTCCGCCTCACCGAGTTCGTGGAAGACCCGAAGCAGCGCGCGAAGTACATGCACACGGCCGCCATGGTCACGGCGCGCCACCTCGGCGAGATCGAAGACGCGCTCCTCTTCTACGACAAGGCCATCGACTTCGACCCGACGCTCAGCAAGGCGATGGACGAAGCGATCGAGCTTCGCCTGCAGACCGGCGACCACGAGGGAGTGGAGCGTCTCCTGAAGGTGCAGCTCGAGCAGGCCAAGCGCCTGCAGGATCGCGACAAGATCGTCGCCGTGCTCGACCGGCTCGGCGCCCTCTATCGGAAGCTCCTGAACGAGCCCGAGCTCGCGATCGATGCGTACGAGGCCGCGCAGGCGTTCGACCCGGAAGGGAAGGAGCGGGCGGAGACGCTGGCGGAGCTCTACGCGAGCGACGTCACGCAGTACCTCGACAAGGCCGTCAATGCGCAGACGCAGATGCTCACGGTGAATCCGTACCGCGTCGAGAGCTACAAGCTCCTCCGGCGGCTCTACACCGAGGCACGGCGGCCCGACCCGGCGTGGTGCCTGTGCCAGGCGCTCAGCGTCTTGAGCCTCGCCGGGGCCGACGAAGAGCGCTTCTACCTGCGCTACCGCGGCGACAACGCGGCCGCGGCGCAGGCCGTGCTCGAAGAAGACGACTGGGCGGAGCGGATCACGCACGAAGACGCCGACCCGTTGGTCACGCGCATCTTCGCGCTCATTCAGCCGACCATCATTCGCGCACGCACGCAGCCGCTGGAAGCCCAGGGGTACGGCCTCGAGTACCGAACCGACCTCGCGTCGCAACCTTACGCCGCGTCGCAGATGCTGCACTACGCGCAGGGGGTCTTCGGCTTCGAGGCGCCGCCCGTCTTCCAGAACCCCGACGATCCCGCGGGGCTCGGCTTCCTCCATGCGCACGTTCCGTCGATCGTGCTCGGACGGGCGGCGTTCGAGCGGGTGGTCCCGAACCAGTCGCTCGCGTTCGTGGCCGGCCGTCACCTGACCTACTTCCGGCCCGGGTACTACGTGCGGCACCTCGTGCCGACCGGCACGGGCCTGAAGGCCTGGCTCTTCGCGGCCATTCGCCTCTGCGTCCCGCAGTTCCCGATTGGCCCCGACCTCCAGGGGCAGGTGAACGAGGCGCTCGCGTTCATGACGCCCGACTTCGTGGGCGTGCAGCGCGAAATCCTCGCGAGCACGGTCTCGAAGCTCCTGCAGTCAGGCGGCGCGATCGATCTCAAGAAGTGGGTGGCGGCCGTCGATCTCACGGCGGACCGCGCCGGCTTCCTGCTGGCGCACGACCTAGGCGTGGCCGTGCAAGTCATGCGGGCCACGGAAGACGCGTCGAGCGTCTCGAGCAAAGACCGTGGCAAGGAGATCGTGCTCTACAGCATCAGCGAGCCGTACCTCCAGCTCCGCGAAAAGCTCGGGATCACGGTCGACTCCTGACGAACCGCCGTCGGGGGTCCCGCGGTTCGTGCCGACGTTCGCGCGCTCGCTCGCGCGCTGGCTCGAGCGCGTCGCCCGTTCGATTTGACGAGCGGCGCCCGCGCGGGCAGTAGTGGCTCGTCGTCATGCGGCGTCTCGCGCTCCCGGCCATTTTTGCCACACTCGCGGCGTCCTGCTCGAAGGATCCTCCGCCTCCCGTGGGCTCGCCGGTCACCCCGAGCTCCGCGGCGGCGGGTCCGGCGGCCCACGCAGCGACGTCGGGGTCGCCGAGTCCGGCGGGAGCCAGGCGATCCGCGGGCGCCACCGGGGTGGTCGGAGCCGCCGCGGGGTGGGTGCCCGCGCGGCCGCCGACCCCGCCGGGGTTGCCCAAGGACTCCAACGTCATCTTGCTGTCAATCGACAGCCTCCGCGCCGACATGCCCTGGAACGGCTACCCGCGGCCGATTGCGCCGCGCCTGACGGACCTCGAGAAGCGAGCCGTCACCTTCACCCACGCCTATTCCGTGTCGTCGTACACGTCGATGAGCCTCGGCGGCCTGCTCGCCGGGCGGCTGCCGTCAGAGCTCATAAGGAGCGGCTGGTTCTTCGGGACCTACAAGAACGACCTCTTCTTCCCCAAGCTCCTGCAGCAGAACGCGATCCGGACGATGGGCGTGATGGCCCACATGTATTTCAAGACGGCGGGCTTCGACTACGGGTTCGACGACTGGCGCCTCGTGCCGGGCATCACGTTCGACCCCAACACCGATCGGGACATCACGTCGCCGGCCCACGAGAAGGTCTCCGAGGAGATGCTCGGCGACCCCGCGAACGACTCGCGCCGCTTCTTCTTCTGGGCCCACTTCCTCGACCCGCACGATCTCTACCAGCGCCATGACGGGATCGACTGGGGGCCCAACCCGCGCGACCGCTACGACGGCGAGGTTCAGTTCACCGACCAGTACGTCGGCAAGCTGCTCGACTTCATCGCGGCGAGGTCCTGGGCGTCGCGAACGGTGATCATCGTGACTGCCGACCACGGCGAAGAGTTCGGCGAGCACGGCATGACGCGGCACGGCTTCGAGGTGTGGGAGACGCTCGTGCACGTCCCCCTCATGATCATCGCGCCCGGAGCCAAGCCGCGGCACGTCGAGCCGATGCGGAGTGGAATCGACCTGGCGCCGACCATCCTCGAGCTCTTCGGCCTTTCGAGCGAGCCCTCGTTCGAGGGAAAGTCCCTCGTCGGCGAGGTTTACGGAGCGCCCGACGAAGAGCGGGACGTGATCGTCGACTTGCCGACGACGAGCGACAGCGGGCGCCGCCGCGCGCTCTTGCACCAGAACGAGAAGCTGATCTGCGCCGACAACGACAACGCCTGTCGCGTCTACGACCTGACTGCCGATCCGGGCGAGAAGGCGCCGTACATCCATGGCAGCGCCTACGTCGACATGAAGGCCCGCTACGACGCGGTCGCCGAGACCATCAAAGAGGTCGCGCCCTACGCGTGCGGGGCCGACTGCCTGAACACCGCCTACCGCACGAAGAAGGACGAAGCCCAGTAGCCATGCGAATCGTCCCCGTTCCGTGTCTATCCGACAACTACGCGTACCTCGTCATCTCCGGCACCGGCGAGGCCGCGGTGGTCGACGCCTCCGAGGCCGCCCCCGTGCGCGACGCGCTCCGGCGCGAGGGCGCGCGGCTGACGGCGATCTGGAGCACGCACCATCACCTCGACCACGTGGGCGGCAACGGGGAGCTCGCGGCCGGCGGCGCCATCGAGGTCGTGGCTCACGTGTCCGACCGCGGGCGCGTCCCCGCGCAGACGCGGGCCGTCGATACCGGCGACACGGTCCGCGTGGGCGACGTCGAGGCGAAGTGCATCCACATCCCTGGCCATACCCTGGGTGCCGTCGCGTACTACATCCAGGCGGGGGCCGAGCGCGTCGTCTTCACCGGGGACACGCTGTTCTGCGCCGGGTGCGGTCGCATCTTCGAGGGGACCCCCGCGCAGATGCACGCGTCGCTCGAGCGCGTCGCGGCGCTCCCCGGCGACACGCGCGTCTTTTGCGGGCACGAGTACACGGCGAACAACCTGCGCTTCGCGGTGCACGTCGAGCCGAGCAATGCGGCCCTAGTGCGCGCCCAGGCGCGCGTGGCGGCCCTGCGCGCGCGCGCCGAGCCTTCCGTCGGGACCACGCTCGATGAAGAGCGCGCCGAGAACCCGTTCCTTCGCGTAGGGTCCGCCGAGATCCGAGCCACGCTGGGCATCGCGAAAGACGCCGACGCCGTCACCGCGTTCGCCGCGATACGCGCCGCGAAGGACGCGTTCTAGCTTCGCTCTCGAGCGTGAGTCGAGCGCTCAGAGAGCGGCGACCGGCGAGCGGGGCGTTCTGCCGAGGGCGGCGAGAGCGGCGCGGGCGGCGTGGTAGCCCGACATGCCATGGACGCCGCCCCCGGGAGGAGTCGACCCGGAGCAGATGAAGACGCGCGGGTTTCGGGGTCGTGTACGGGTTCCAGCGGTCGCGAAAGCCCGGCGCGAAGCGCTCGACCTGCCGCTCGATCGTCTCGGTGAGGTCGGTCGTCGATCCGGCAGGGACGTGACAGTACGCATATCCCGTGTGCTTTCCGTCGGGCGCGCGCGCCGGATCGAACTGGCTCTGTTGAACGAGCATCACGAACGGGCGCTCGGGGTGTTCCCCGCGCACACCGCGCTCTCCGACGCCGCGATCTCGTCGAGCGTGCCGCCGAGGTGTCCGGTCCGTCGCTCACGTGAGCGTCAACCGCCGTCGGCGCTGGTGCCAAAGCACGACGGACCGCACATCAGCGTGGCGCAGGCGGCGAGCTTCGTCAGCGCCACGTTCCCGTCCATCTGAGCGTTGACGGCTATCATGCAAGCCGAGTAGCCGCTGTTGATCCCGCCGACGCTGTTTTGCTGGAGGCAGGTGTAGACAGGAGCGCAGACGCAATCCGTCGAGCACGCCGCGAGCAGCGACGCGCAGTTCGCCGTCTGGCACTCGAAGCAACCGGCCGCGCCCCCATCGAGAATCGGGGCGAGCGAGACGGCGTCGCACGCGGCGACGGCGTTGTCACCGCCGTCGCCAGCGCCCGGCGGCGGGCTGGACGAAGAAGAGCTACACGCCGCCAGCGCGGCGATCACGACCCCGAGACACGAGAGCCCCTTGAACCGAAGCGTCATGCCCATTTAGTTGCAGCGCGTGGAGCCCGCTGGGAAATAATATCCGATCGCCATGCACATTTCGTTGGAAGCGGCCGTCTCGCCCACGAGCACCGCCTGTGACGTCGTGTTGCTGTAAGCGCAGCTGTACGTGAACGAGTCGCCCGCCTTCGTCTCGAGGAAGTTCGGACCGTAGAAGAGGCCCACGTCGGGTGATTCCCAGTCCGTCGTGTTGACGATGTTCTGCGTCTGGCCTCCGCTCACGTAGTTCACCTGCGTGTCCGTCGCGTGCTTGTGCGTGTGCGAGGTGAGCGCGAAGAACTTGGAGCCGACGGGCGCGGTGCACGTCCCCCGCACGGTCTGCGTCCCCGGCCCGGCGGCCGTGGCCGCCGGGACGTTGATGCCCGCGTTGAACGAGATCATGGTCCCCGCCTGGTACATCACGTTCTTCGCGTAGAGAACGTTGAGCTTCAAGGTCGGCGAGGCCGCCGTGGTGCCCGAGTTGACGAAGTGCATGTTCAAGACGAGCTGCGTGCCGGCGTTCATGCTGAGGCCGACGCCGTCGGGCATCTTGAGCTCGATGACCTGGCCCGCCACGGAGGTGGCGTAGACCCACTTGCCCGCGACGCCCTGACACATCGAGAGCGCCCCGTCCGCGTTGGTCGCGCTCGTGGCCTCGTAGGTGATGAAGTGATGGCTCGAGCCCGTGCTCATCCACGACTGGAACGCGCCGACCTGAATGGACGCGCTGCCGGGGATGGTCTTGTAGTAGCAGTAGTACGCCTCGGTGTTCGGCTGGATGGTGATCTGTCCGGACTTCAACACGAACTGGAAGCCGTCGGCTGGATCGGGAGCCGCGAGGTCGGTCCCCGGCGTGCACGACGTGCCTTGCCCGCACCCGTGGCTCGGCATCGCCGTGCCGCCGTCCGAAACCGCGCCCGACGAAGTCATGCCGGAGCTACCGCCCGTGCTCGCGTCCGATCCGGAGCTACCTTTGCTGTCCGAGCTGCCGCCGGTGCCGGAGGAGCCGCCGCTTCCGTTCGACGTCGGACTACCAGACGACGAGGCGGTCGTGTCGTTGCGCTGGCCCGTTCCGTCGCCGGAGCCGACGTCGGTCCCGGTGCTGATGCCCGCGGAACTGCAACCCGCGAAGCAGGCCGCCAGACCCAGAGCCGACAGAAAAGCAAACCGGGGAAGGATGGAGCTTGGATTCATGACGACCCCTCGAGCACGAAATGAACAACTGCCGACCCGAAATGAACAGCTACCGACCATTGGCACCTACGCTCCTCCGCTCGTTCTCGCAATCGCCGAACGCTGAATTTCCCATGCGATCTCGCCGCAATAGAATAGTTCAAGCTGCGCGCTTGCGATTCGAATGTCAGTGCATAAGACGCGAGGAGCGAAGGACGGCAATAACGAAAATTGCCCGCGGCGGTAGCCGGAACGAAACGCGCAAGCTGACATCCGCAGCGCGCGACGCTCCTCCTTTACGGAGGCCAGCCGCGAGCCGCCGCGAGGATGGCACCGTGCTCGAGAGCTCGTGTACTTTCGGCGGGCTCATGCCCGCGCCCGCCTCTGCCCTTGCCTTCGCGATGCTCGCCGCGCTTGCTTGCAGCTGCCAGACGACCTCGAGCGCGCCCACCGGGGCGCCTTCCGCGTCGTCGCAAGAGGCCGCGACGGCCGACGAGAGGGCGGCACAGGTGGCGGCCGAAGCGTGGCTAGCAGTCGTCGACTCGGGCGCCTATGCGCAGAGCTGGGGCGACGCCGCTTCGTTCTTCAAGGGTACGGTCGACCAGGGGCGCTGGGAAGCTCAGCTCAACGGCGCGCGGACCCCGCTGGGAAAGGTCCTCTCGCGAACTCTCAAGGCGGTCCGCTACGCCACGACGCTCCCCGGCGCGCCGGACGGCCAGTACGTCGTCCTCCAGTACGCGACCGCGTTCACGAACAAGCAGGGCGCCGCCGAGACGGTGACGCCCATGAAAGACCCGGACGGGCAGTGGAGGGTCTCCGGGTACTACATCAAGTAGGCGGCGGGCCGGGCCTCGACGACGGCGGTGTGCGGCGATCACGTGTGCGGCGATCATGCGCGTTGACCGCCTCGAACCCGGTGAGCTCCACCGCGGTCACGGGTGCTGCTTGTGCATCACCGCTTCGATCAGCGCGTCGAACGCGTCGCGCATGGCCCACGCCTGGGCGCTCGGGTCGGCCAGCGCCGCCGCGCGCTTCTGCGCGTCGCCGATCGCCTTTGCGGGGCCGTGGCAGGCCGGCGGAAGCTTGCGCGCGAGGTCGGCGGCGGCTCCGTCGTAGACGTGGTAGCAGCTTGAGGTCTTTCCGGCGTTGTACAGCGGGGCGCCCGTGTCGATGGCGTCGGACACCATGCGGACGATGAGGCGCTGCGCGTCGATCGTGCAGCCGTCGAGCAGCGACGCCGGATACGACGCGTGCTTGCGCGCCTTCGGCGCCCCCGATTGCCGGATCTGCGCGATGGCCTTGGCGAACTCGGGGAAGGGGACGGGCTCCGGCGCCTTCATCAGGGACACGAGGTATCGCGCCGGCATGCCGAAGTTGAGGTTCTGCCCCTCTTCGAGGACCGCCGTGGCGATGCCGATGACTTCGCCGTGGTCGTTGAAGATGGGGCCCCCCGACGAGCCGGGCGCGATGGGCGCCGAGATCTGGAGGACCTCGACGCCCGCGTCGAACTTTCGTCGTGCGCTGATCAGCCCGTTCGAGACCGTGTTCTCGAGGCCGAGCGGGTTGCCGATCGCCACGATCGCGTCGCCCGGGCGCATCGCGTCGCTGTCTCCGAGCGCGACGACCGGCAAGCCGCGCGCCTCGACGCGAACGACCGCGAGATCGTGCTCAGGGCTCGCGGCGAGGACCTCGACCACGTCGAGCTCCCGGTCGGGCAGCGTGACTTTCACGCGGGGTCCACCGACGATGACGTGCAGGTTCGTCGCGATCCACCCGTCCGACCGGACCACGAAGCCCGTCCCCAGCGACTGCTCGGTGCGCATCGTCACGATCGCCGGAAGCGCGCGGAACGCGATCTCGGCCGGAGACAGCGTGCGCGACGACGCGCCGACGACGACGGCGGGGGCCGCCGCCGGGGGTGCGGCTTTCGCGGACGACGCCCGGTGGCTCGCACACGCGGCGAGAGCCAGAAGCAAGAGCGCTCGCGACCGCATGTCTCCCTTGAGTGTGACACATGCGGCGCGCGCACGGCACCACGGTCACACGCGCACACGCGCACACGCGATCGTGGCAAACCGACGACGGCGCTTACGGTCCGTCTTGCGGTGCGGGCAGAGCCAGCGCGGGCGGCACGGCGGCCGCCCCGGCGCGCGTCGTTCGGGCCTCGCGCGGCTCCCAGCGCGACTTCTGCGCGCCGCTCATGTCGATGATCCGGAGCGCGCCGAACATGCGCATGATCTGGTAGGCCGGGTCGATCTCGAAGGCGCGAACGGCGAAGTTCGGCGACTGCCCCCATTTGTGGTGGTTGTTCTGAAAGAGCTCGCCCATGGTGAGCACGTCGAAGACCAGGGTGTTCTTCGAGTTGTCGTCACTGTCGAAGTTCCGGTAACCGATCTCGTGGCCGGCCCAGTTGACGATGGCGCCGTGGACGGGGCCCATCAGCCAGTGAAACGGCAGGAACGCGAGCAGCCACCAGTGGGGCGCGAACGCGAGGTAGAAGAGCGCCCACAGGGCGCCCCAGCCGACGGCGATCGTCATGTTCGAGAGCTTCTCGTCGAGGAGCGGCCACTCGGGGTACCCCCCGTCGAACCGCGGCTCGATGGGCACTCGACGGTACTTCACGTCTTCGTATTGCAGCTTCGTTCGCCACATCATCTTGAAGAAGTTCGGTTGATGCGTCGGCGAGTGCGGGTCTTGCGGCGTATCGCTGAACGCATGGTGCATGCGGTGCAGGATCGCGTATGCCCGCGGGTTCAGGTAGCTCGGACCCTGAACGAGGAAGGTGAGCAGGTGAAAGGTCTTCTCCCAGCCCTTGCTCATCGTGAACTGACGGTGGGCGCCGTAGCGGTGCAAGAAGAAGGTCTGGAGGAAGACCGACACCTGCCAGTGCACGAGAAAAAGGGCCACGAAAGCGAGGGTGAGCACGCCTCCTTTGATAGGGGAGTGCCCTCGCCCGAGCCGCCACGTTTCGGTCATGGGCCGGTGGCCATTGTCACGGTTCAGTCAGGCTCCCGAGGAGCCCGGCCGCGGGCATCCACATCGCCGGCGGGCATCAACCCGGATCGTCGTCGTCTCCTCCCGACGCCACGATCGCCTCCACGCGCTCGCGTTCGCGCGCGAGCCAGGGCGCGAGGGCCGAACGGAGGCGCCGGTCGGCGAGCCAATGGGCAGAGTGCGTCAAGGTCGGCACGAACCCGCGCGCCCGTTTGTGTTCGCCCCCGGCCCCCGGCTCGAAGACGTCGATCCCACGCTCGATGCAGTGGCGCACGCCGGCGTAGTAGCAGACCTCGAAATGCAGGAACGGCACCTCGGCGCGGGTGCCCCAGTAGCGGCCGTAGAGGTACCGACCGCGCACGACGTTGAACGCGCCGGCAACGATCGCGCCCGACGGGTCGCGAGCGACCACCCAGGCGAGGCGGTCGCGGAAGCGATCGATCGCGGCGTCGAAGAAGCGCTCGTTCAGGTAGAGCCGGCCCCAGTGGCCGTGCTTGTCGATCGTCGACGCATAGAGAGCGTGCATCGTGCGCGCGACTTCGAGCGTGTGCTGCTCCGGCGCGAGCGTCTCGACGGTGAGCCCCGCGTCGCGGACGCCGCGGAGCTCGCGCTTGATCTGGTTGCGGCGCTTCGAGTTGAAGCGCGCGAGGTAGGCCTCGAACGTGGTGCCTCCTTCGCGAAACCAGTGGAACTGAAAGCTGGCGCGGCGGAGGTACCCCGCCGCTTCCCATGCGCTCGCCTCGGCCTCGCGCGGGAACAAGGCGTGGACGCCCGAGGCCTTCACCCGTCCACACCACTCGCGCGCCGCCTCGGCGACGAGCTGCGTGAGGGCGCCGCGGTCTTCGCCCGCGGCCACGAGCACCCGGTCCCCGGTGGCGGGCGTGAAGGGAACGGCGACGACGATCTTCGGGTAGTAGCGAATCCCCGAGCGCTGCGCGAAGTCGGCCCAGTTCCAGTCGAAGATGAACTCGCCTTCGCTATTGCCCTTGAGGTACGAAGGCGCCACCGCAACGAGGCGATCGCGTCGCCAGATGGAGAGGTGCGCGGGCACCCAGCCCGTGTCGTCGCCGACGCAGCCCGTCTCTTCGAGCATGTCGAGCCATCGATGTTCGACGAAGGGCGAGCTGTCTTCGCGTAAGAGCGCGTCCCAGTCTTCGGCGGGCACCTCTCGCACGCGCTGGAGGAGCCGGAGCGTGTACTGCGGTTCGCCCATGCCGTTGCCTCGCTGAGTTTGCGACTATAGCTGCCGTGCTAGCTTTTGCTCATCGCCATGCGTGTCGCCGTCGTGCAGCTCAATGCCCAGGACGTCGTCGAAGAGAACCTCGCGCGCGTCCACCACTGGATCGCGCAGGCCGCCGCGGCGGGCGCGAAGCTCGTCGCGCTGCCCGAGAACTTCGCGTTCTTCGGCGAAGAGGCGCAGAAGCGCGACATCGCCGAGCGGCTCGATGGCGCGTTTCCGGGGCCCATCCTGAGCGCGCTGATCGCGAGCGCGACGAAGCACGGCGTCTGGGTGGTGGGCGGTGGAATGCCCGAGCGCAGCGCCGACGTCGCGCGTCCGTACAACACGTCGGTGCTCGTCGATCCGAAGGGCGGCGTCGCCGCCAAGTACCGCAAGGTGCATCTCTTCGACGTCAGCCTCGCAGACGGCACGTCGTATCGCGAGAGCGCGGCGACGAGCGCCGGCTCCGAGCCGGTCACCGCCGAAGTCCTTGGCGTCGGCTTGGGGATGACGGTCTGCTACGACGTGCGCTTCCCCGAGCTCTATCGAAAGCTCGTCGATCAGGGCGCGCGCATCGTCACCGTGCCGGCCGCGTTTACCCTCACGACGGGTAAAGACCACTGGCACGTGCTCCTTCGCGCGCGGGCGATCGAGAACCAGATGTACCTGATGGCCCCCGCGCAGCACGGCAAGCACCCGCGCGGCCGGCACACCTTCGGCAAGTCGCTCATCGTCGACCCATGGGGAGAGGTCATCGCCCAGTGCTCCGAAGGCGAGGGGTTCGCCTCGGCCGAGATCGACTTCGCCTACCAGGACCGCGTGCGAGCCGCGCTGCCGTCGCTCCTTCACCGCAAGTGGTGAGCCGCGTCCCGTTCGTCGACCTCGCCGCGCAGGAGGCGACCGTCGCGGCCGACGTTCTCGCCGCGATCGGCGACCTCGCACGGGAGGCGCGGTTCGTGCTCGGTCCGCGCGTCGAGGCGTTCGAGGCGTGGCTCGCGAAGGCGTGTGGGACGGCGCATGCGGTCGGCGTGGCTTCGGGGTCCGACGCCCTCGAGCTGTCGCTGCGCGCGCTCGGGATCGGCGCCGGCGACGCGGTCATCACGCCGGCGCTCTCGTTCATCGCCGCGGCCGAGGCGGTCGCGGCCGCCGGCGCGCGCCCCGTCTTCTGCGACGTGGACGCGGAGACGATGAACGCCAGCGAGCCCACCGTGCGTGACGCGCTCGTCCGCGGGCGACGCGAAGGACTGCGCATGCGCGGCGTTCTGCCCGTGCACCTCTACGGTCGGAGCGCGCCCCTCGGAGCGCTGGCGGAGCTCGCCGAGCGGGAGCGTCTGGTCCTGCTCGAGGACGCCGCGCAGGCCATCGGCGGGCGCGACGAGGTGGGTCGCCCCGCTGGCGGCGTCGGCGATGCCGGGTGCTTCAGCTTCTTTCCCTCGAAGAACCTCGGCGCATGGGGCGACGGCGGCGCGGTCGTGACCAACCGCGCCGATGTGGCCGCCGCCATACGGCGCCTTCGCGCGCACGGCACGCTCTCTCCGTACGTTCACGCGGAGCTCGGTCGGAACAGCCGCCTCGATGCGCTCCAGGCGGCCGTCCTGCTCGCGAAGGCGCCGCACCTGGCGGGCTGGCAGGCCACCCGCGCGCGTCTCGCCGCGCGGTACGGCGCCGAGCTCGCCGGGCTACCGCTGACGCTGCCCGCGGTTCCCGCGGAGCCGGCGCTGCACGCGTGGCACGCGTTCGTCGTGCGCTGCGACCGCCGCGGCGCCCTGGCAGCTGCGCTCCGCGACGGCGGGATCGAGGCGCGCGTCTACTACCCGGTGCCCTTGCATCGCCAGGCGTGCTTCGAGGCTCTTCGCGAGCCGCCGCTGCCCGTCACCGAGGCGATCTGCCGGACGGCGCTCGCGCTGCCCCTGTTCACCGCGATGCGCGACGACCAGCAGGGGCGGGTGATCGACGCGATCCGCGCGTTCTTCGCGTCGTAATTCCGAGGGCGCTCGCGCGCTTCCCGAGGCGCGCGTCAGCTCTTCACGCCGAGGTGCTCGCGCGCGACGTCGGCCCACGTTCCGGTCGGCTCGAGCTCGAGGTACTTCTTCCAGTGCGGTCTGGCGCGCGCCCGCTCCTTTTGCTGCTCGAGCGCCATCGCCAGGTTGAAGTGCGCGTCGGCAAACCGCGGATCGCCTTCGATCGCGCGCTCGAAATACTGCGAGGCGCCGGCGGCGTCGCCGCGCTCGAGCATCACGTAGCCGAGGTTGTAGTGGGCCTCGGGCTGCCGGGGATCGACCGCGATGGCGCGGCGATAGAGCTCTTCGGCGGCGGTCTCGTCGCCGCGGCGAAAGCGAATGTTGCCGAGGTTCGTGTACGCGATGGCCAGCGAGGGATCGAGGCGGATGGCGCGCGCGTAGAGCTCCTCGGCCTGGCTGTAGGTGGCGGGGTCTTCGTCGAGCGCGCTCGCCTGCACGTAGGTGTCGTACGCGCTTCTCGCGCGGGACGCGTCGGTCTCGGGCCGCAGCAAGCGGACGACGTCGTCCCGCAGCGACTGCACCTGGAAGTCGAGCACCATCTGGCCCGTCACCGGCTCGAAGTTGCCTGCGTCGGACTTCACGATGACGCGGCGCCCGTCGCCCACGATGCGGAGCTCCTGGAGCGGCCGCGTGACCTTCGGGAGCGTCTCGCGCAAGGCGCCGATGGCGCGGGCGACGTCGCGAAGGCGCACCTGCTGCGCGAGGAGCTCGCGCGTCGCCCGGAGCGCGATGAGATCCTGGAAGGTGTATGCGCGTTGCTTTCCGCGCTGGCCAGAGGGCGAGACGATCTCCGCCCTGTCGAGCGACCGCAGGCGGGGCTCGGACACTCCGAGGAGCTTGGCGACCTCGCGGCGGGTGAAGAGATCGGTGACCGGCTCGCGCCCGTCGGGCGGCGGCGGCGCGGTGGGGGTCGCGCTCGCGACGCCCGAGGGTTCGGTGATCCGGCCGCCGCGGTCGCCGAAGACGACGTGAATGACGTCTCCGCCCTTGCGTCGCCGCTTCTTTCGGCCGCCTGCACCGGCGCCTCCGTTGGTCGTGCTGGGCATGTTGGGCAGGTCAGTCACGTGTTTGGTCGGGCCGTCATTCGCCTCTCAATCAACGGCGCCTGGACGTCGACGTCAATCCTCACCCCGCACCGGTCGGCGACGATGCGGACTTCGCACGACAGCTGCCCCAGGCGCCCGGGCGCGCGCGACGACGCTTCGCGGTGCGCCGCGCGAAGCGCCCGCAGGCGCACGTGAATGTCTCGGCTCGCCACGGCAGCATAGAACGGCGCGTCGCTGGCGGCTGCTGGCAAGATGAGGCTCGTCGAACCGTACCAGAACCGGCCCTGCGCTTCGGTCCGCACGCTGCCCTCGCTCACCACATCGGCGTCATCGAACATGTCGCGCCACCGGGCCACGGAAGCCCGAACGACGACCATTGGTTGCGCGATGACCACCGGTTCCGCGCGGGCTTTGACAATCCCAGGTCCGATCACGAGGGCGATCGTCGCAAACCCGAGGATGTGCGATCCACTTTCCTGTGCGGTGCGCCGGTACGTGTGATGCTGGCGGTCGAGGCGAGAAGCGCTGTTCGCGTCACGGACGCGCCTCTTCCAGGGCCGCACCCCCGAGGGGGACCACGATCGATTCTACCTGCACGCCGCGCGGCGTCGACTCGATCCAGGTGGCGTGTGCGATCCGCGCACCGGCTCCGGGCGCCTCGCCCACGCTCCCCACGTTCACGATACGGACGCCCGCGACCATGCGATCGAAGGGAACGTGGCTTGCTCCGCAGACGACGACGTCGGCCGGGTCGTCGCCCAGGAGCGCGTTGATCTCGTCGTCGCTCATGTCGTGCGTGAGCGCCTCGGCAGGGTCGACCGGCGAGCCGTGAACCAGCAGGAGCTCGCCGCCGTCTTCGAGCGGGATGCGCGTGTGCGTCGGCAAGCGACGGATGCGCTGCAGGATCAACTCGCCCAGCGCGTCGCGGGTGGCACGCATGCGCTCGATCCGCTCGCGTTCGTGGTCGCTGCGAGGGTGCAGGCCCGCCGGGTCGAGCGTCGCGAGCGCGCGATCGGTGAGGCCCTGGACCATGACGGCGCCGGCCCCGGAGAGGCGCCGCCAGGTCTCGACCGGCTCTGGGCCCGGGAACACGATGTCGCCCGCGACGAGGAGCTTGTGAAAGCTCCGCCGCTCGGCGGTGGCGAGCACGGCCCGGAGGGCGTCGAGCTGGCCGTGAATGTCGGAAAGGCAGAGGAGGAGCATGGCGGCGAGAGGCCCACGATAGCGCGGCGGAGCCGCTTACGCTTCGTCGACGCCGGCCCTGAGGTCACGGATCAGCCTCTCGACCGCGCTTCGCCGGTCGGCCGGGGTCGCGCCCAGTTCGATCGTGCGCACGAGCGCCGTGCCGACGACGACGCCCGCGGCCTGTCGCGCGGCGTCGCGGGCCTTTTCGCGCGAATCGATGCCGAAGCCGACCACCACGGGACGGCCCATCGCCGTGGCCAGAGCCCCCGCTCGCGCTCCCGCAGACGCAGCCTGGAGCGCGTTGCTGCCGGTGACGCCCATCACGGAGACGTAGTAGACGAACGGCGCCGGCGCGTGCGCCATCGAGAAGCGCGCCGCGGCGACGCGGTCGGCGCTGCTCGTCGGCGCCAGGAGCGGCACGATCCCCAGGCCTCGCACGGACGCGGCCGCTCGCAGCGAATCGCCCTCCTCTGCCGGGAGATCGACCACGAGGAGCGCATCGATGCCGGCCTCGGCGGCCTCTCCGACCGCGCGCGACTCGCCGCGCGCGAGCAGCGGATTGTAATAGCCGAAGAGCACGAGCCCGACGTCGGGCGCGGCGGCGCGGATGACGCGCGCCGCACGCAAGGTGGCCTGAAGGCCCCCGCCGGCGGCGATGGATCGCTGGCTGGCCCGCGCGATGACCGGGCCGTCGGCGATCGGGTCGCTGAACGGAACGCCGAGCTCGAGGACGTCGGCGCCCGCGCGAACACACGCCTGCGCGAGGTCGATGCTCTCTTCGATGCTGGGATCTCCCATGCACAGATAGGCGACGAGGACCTTGCGCTCGCCGCCGAAGATGCGATCGAGCCGGTTCACGAGGCGCCTCGTGAGGCGGCGCCGAGGGACCCGTCGGGGAGGATCCGCGCGAGCAGCGTGGACAGGTCCTTGTCGCCCCGGCCCGAGAGCCCGAAGACGATCGACGCCGGCCGCCCCTGGGCCGCCGCGATCTGGCGAGCCACGTCCCCGATGCGCGCAAAAGCGTGGGCCGTCTCGAGCGCGACGAGGATCCCTTCGGTTCGCGCCACCAGCGAGACGGCCGCGAGGGCCTCGTCATCGGTGGCTGACAGGTACCTCGCGCGACCACTGTCTTTCAGAAACGAGTGCTCGGGACCGACGCCCGGGTAGTCGAGCCCCGCGCTGATCGAATGGGCCTCCATGATCTGACCGCCCTCGTCGAATAGGACGTAGCTCTTGGACCCGTGAAGGACGCCGACGCGGCCCATCGTGAGCGTCGCCGCATGACGTTCGGTGTTCACGCCTTCACCGGCCGCCTCGACGCCGACCAGGGCGACGCCGTCGTCTTTCATGAAGCCGCGAAAGAGGCCGATGGCGTTCGATCCGCCGCCGACGCACGCCATGGCCGCGTCGGGCAGCGAGCCCTGCGCGGCGAGGACCTGGGCCCGCGCCTCTTCGCCGATGACCGACTGAAACGACGCGACGAGCTCTGGGTAGGGATACGGGCCCGCGGCGCTCCCGATGCAGTAGTGCGTCGTCTGCACCTGGGTGACCCAGTCGCGGAGCGCCTCGTTCATCGCGTCTTTGAGCGTCCGCGAGCCGCTCTCGACGGGGACCACCCTGGCCCCGAGAAGGGCCATGCGGCCGACGTTCGGCGCCTGGCGCCTCACGTCTTCGGCACCCATGTAGACTTCGCAAGGGAGGTCGAAGAGGGCGCAGGCAGTGGCCGTGGCCACGCCGTGCTGGCCCGCGCCGGTCTCCGCAATGACGCGGGTCTTGCCCATCTTCTTGGCGAGCAAGACCTGCCCGAGGGCGTTGTTGATCTTGTGCGAGCCCGTGTGGCAAAGGTCTTCGCGCTTGAGCCAGAGCCTATCGAGCGAACGGCCCTCGGGGTCGAGCGCGCGCGCCAGGCGCTTCGCCTCTCCGAGAGGGGTCGGCCGGCCGACGTAGCTGTCGAGCAGGCCTCGCCACTCGCGCTGGAAGGCGTCGCTGCGAACGATGGTTTCGCAGGCGTGGGTGAGCTCGTCGAGCGCAGGCACGAGCGTTTCGGGAACGAAACGGCCGCCGAAGGGGCCGTAGTATCCGGCGCGAGGGGCAGGGGACGGCATGGCGGGTCTGTCTAGCAGGTTCACGCCACGGCGCGCGGGCTGGCGCGGTGTCGCCGTCGGCCCGGGAGTTCGACGTCCGGAGCTCGCGCAGGTCCCCGCCGGAGACGAACGTCACTCCCGCCCCCGTGAGGACGATCGCGCGGAGGGTTTGCTCCCGCTCCGCCCCGGCGATGGCCGCGGAGAGAGCGTCCAGGGTATGGAAATCGAAGGCATTGCGCACTTCGGGGCGGTCGATGATCCAGACCGCCACGTCGCCCTCCCGCTCGATTCGCAGGCGTTCGCGCAGGCTCGAGGAGGTTCTCGAGGAGGCCATCGAGCAGGGGTTGGAGGGCCTTTTCAAGCGATCGACCCGCGCGACGGCTCAACCGCCGTTCAGGGCTGCGCGGCGTCGCGCCGTGACGGGCAGCGGGCTGATGGAGCGCAGGCGCGAAAGACGGCGCTCATCGTCGAGGGTCATCTTGCTCTTGCGGTGTCGGCGGCGCAGGAGGTGTCGCTCGGCGTGCATGACGATCGCGACGGCGACGTCGATGCCGCTGGCGCGCTCGATCCCCTCGAGCCCGGGCGAGCTGTTGATTTCGAGGATCTTCGGCCCTTCCCGCGTCTCGAGCATGTCGACGCCGGCGACCTCGAGACCCATGACGCGCGTGGCGGCCACGGCCGCGCGGCGGTATTTGTCGTGAAGGACGGCCTTCACGCCGAGCCCCCCGCGGTGCAGGTTCGACCGGAACTCGCCCGCCTTGGCTTGCCTGCGCATCGCCGCAATCACGCGTCCCCCGACGACGATGGCCCGGAGGTCGCGGCCCTTCGCCTCGGCGATGTACTGCTGGAGGATGATGTCTTGCCCCATCGCCCAGAGAGTTTCCAGGAGCGACGTCACGGCCTGAGGGGTCTCGGCGATCATGGTGCCGATGCCCTGCGCGCCTTGCTGGAGCTTGAGGATGCAGGGCGCGCCGCCCACGAGCGACAGGGCCGGCTCGATCGACCCCGGGGTTCGCATACAGACGGTGACGGGCACGTCGATGTCGCGCTTGGTGAGCAGCTGCATCGTTCGGAGCTTGTCGCGCGAGCGGGCGATGGCGAGCGCGGTGTTGAGGACCGGGACGCCCATCAGATCGAACTGACGCACCACGGCCAGGCCATAGTTGGTGATCGATGCACCGATGCGCGGCAGGACCAGGTCGGCGTGAGGAGCCGGCCGGTCGCCGAGGTGCAGGGACGGCCGCCCGCGCGAGATCACGATGCGGAAGTCGAGCGGGTCGGCAACGGAGACGTCGTGCCCGCGCGCGCGGGCTGCGAGAACGATACGACGGGTCGAGTACAGAGCAGCGTTCCGGGAGAGTACGAGCAGGCGCATGGGTCGGCGGGGCCACCGGAGGCTACGCGCCGTGCGGGCGGATGCAAACAGTCCGCAGATTCGGTGTCGCTTGCGCCACGCGGCGCAGTTTCAGCGCGTTTCCGCTGCCGTCTCGATCGGGCCTGACGTCGCGGCCTGCGCCGAGCTCCAAAGCTTGGGGCCGAACTCGGCGGCGAGAATCAACGCGAGACCAACGATGCGAATCCAGAAATGAGAGCGCTGCGACATGGGAACAGCTCGGAAGCCGGGGGTCGAATATTCCGGTATCGATAGCTTCCCAAGCACAGTGTGTGCCGCGCTCGCGAACGGCTGCCGCGCGTGATCGGCCGCAGAGTCGAGGGCGTTTTCGCCTCTTCACTCCATGACACCGGCGTCGCGATTCACACAGTCCGTCGCTGCGGCGACACATCGTGGCGCGACACCACGGCCTCGCATTGCCGCGCGCCCGCGAGACAGGGCGCGCGCGTCGCGCGCTCGGCCTCCGTGGCTCGCGACGCGTTCGACCTCCGTGGCTCGCGACGCGTTCGACCGAGTGCTGTCGGGCGGGCTGACGCGGCGCCGCGACCTACTTCTTCTGGCCGGCGACTTCTTTGCGAATCAGGTCTTCGAGCGAGTCGCTCCCGCCACCGGCAGGGGCTTTCGCCGGAGTGGGCTTCGCGAGACCAGGAGACGCTGCGGGCTTCGGCGCGGCGACGGCATCGCCACCCGACGGAGGCGCGGCGTTCGACGCGGCGGCAGGCTTCGGCGCAGGCGCGGCAGGCGCCGTTTTCGGTGCGACGTGCTTGTGAACTAGAGCGGCGGCGGGAGTCGCCGCGACCGACGCGGGGCTCTTGACGGGAACGGCGGGCGCGAGGTCGACCGCGCGCGGCGGCGAAGGCGCTGCGGCCGCAACGGGCGGGTCGGCCACGGGCGGGTCGGCCACGGGCGGAGGCGCGATGGCCGCCGCCGCGCCACGGACATCGACGGGCGGCGTCGAGACGGTCGTGTTGCCCGCGAGCGACTTTCCGACCGCCGCTCCCCCGACGAGCGCGATGGCGAGCCCCGCGCCGATCAGAACGGCGATCGCGCCCGTGCGCTTGCCGGAGCGCTTCGGCTCGGCGTAGTCGAAGACCGGCGGCGTCGTCGGTGTTGCCATCGGCGGCACCGAAACGCGCGATGCGCTGGCGGGCGTGACGGGCCGCTCGAGCGCGCTCTGCGGAAACTCGGTGGGAACGTTGCCCTCGGTGAAGGCGGCGTCAGCGCTGGGTTTGCCCATCGTCTCGGCCATCTTGGCGAGCTCTCTCAGCTCGCGCCTCATGCTCTCGCGCGTCGACGTCGGCATCCCGGAATCCTCCACTCTGAACCTGAGCCTAAACCATGATGGGACCAGGCGGGTGTGCTCGGCACATGGACGTCTCAAGACCATTTCTATCGCACCTTGTGCGCCGGGCCGGCTGGCCGCGTTGACAAGCAGGCGCAGGCCGGTAGCACTCCACTCCACGATGCCCAGGCGCCCGGCCGAGCACGAAGACGACGAGCTCGACGACCTGCCGCCCATCGATGGCGCGCTCGGCGACGAGCCCGAAACGTCGCATGATCTCGACGAGATCGACGATCCCGAGGCGACCGACGCTGGCACACTTTCCAACCTCGGCAACGTGGGCGTCGGCGGAAACCTCGACGACAGCACCGGCGAAGACGAGCCGCCGGACCTCAGCGAGCTCGAAGGCGACGAGACCGAGTCGGGCTGGGTCGACGAGTCGGTCGATTCCCCCGAGCTCGATCTCGGCGACCCCATGCTCCTCGATGCTGGCGAAGAGAGCCTTTCGCTCGAAGACGAGGAAGAGGCGCCCGCCGTCGACGAAGAATTCGGGATCGGAGAAGGCGGCGAGCGCTCCGTGCTCGACGCCGCCGAAGAGGGTCCAATCGGAGCCGACGAAGAGCTCCGGGAGGCCGATCTCCCGGCCCTCGATGCGGACGACGAGCGCGATCAGCCGACGAGGGACGACGACGAAGCCCTGCTCGACGAGCGCGTCGCTGGAGACGAGCCGCACGGAGCTCCGTGGGCCGCGGAGCCCTGGCCGCGTGTCGGGCCGCCGCTCGGTCTCGCATGGATCGGCCTGACGCGCGGGATCACCGCGCTCGCATGCGTGGCGCGCGGCGCTCTCGTGGCGGGTCGCACCGAAGCGGGAGCCCACCAGCTCGTTCGGCTGGATCTGGAGGGCGGTCGGCAGATCCTCAACGCCGAGGGGCTCGACGGCGACCGGGTCGCGGCACTGGCGGCCGACGGCGACGCGGTAGCCGCCGTTCTCGATGGCGGGAGGGTGGCTCTATCGACGGACGGCGGCGCTCGTTTCGAGCTCCTCGTCGTCCCGGAGGGGATCACGGCGGCCGATGTGTCGCTCCTCGCCGGCGTCGTATGGGTGCGGACCCGCACGGGAAGCTTGCTCGCGGTCCGAAGAGACCCCGCAGGCAAAATTGCTCTCGAACGGTGCGCGATTCCGGGCGCGGTGGTCGCTCTCTGTCGCGACGAGGGCGCAGGAATCGTCGCCCTCGCCGTCGACGACGGGGGCCGGCCATCGACGCTCGTTAGGGGCCGTCCTGACGGTTTGTTCACATGCGAGGCTATCCAGGCGACCGGGGGGCGCCCGGCAGGGCCCATGACCGCGCGGGGTGGTCGCCTCGCCTACCTCGTCACGTCGCCTCCGGCCAAGACCGGCGTATTCGTTCGGCAACCCGACGGGGGGTGGAAGCGTTTTGGCTGGGACGGCCGCGTGACCACCCTGGCGATGGTCGACGACGCCGGCACTCTCATCGCCGCCACCTACTCCGACGGCGACGACACTACGGGTCTCGTCAGGGTGGACTCGACCGGGGGTGTCTCGGTCGTGGCCCGCCTGGGAGCGGCGCGAGACGACGCCGACGCCGACGGCCGCGCGGTGGCGATGGCCTGCGATGACCCCCGGGGTGTCATCTGGGTCGCGGGGGGATTCGGGGTCGCTGCCTTTGCTGTCCGGTGAGGAAAGAGCACAGGAGCGAACGCGAACACCGAAACCTTGTTCGCGGTCCACCGTATCCAACCGCGCTTGTCTGGATTGCCCGAACTTCGTCTCGCTGACCTGCTGACCCTGCTTGCGGTCCAGCGGACCAGCTCTATTTCCGGCGCCGCCAGAGAAATGCGCGTGACGCCTTCGCAAGTGAGCAAAGCGATGGCCCGGCTGGAGCGCCATTTCGGCGTCCGCCTCTTGTCGCGAGGAGCCCGGGGAGTCGCGCCCACGGCGGCCGGTCGCCACGTGCTGCCGCGCATCGCCAACGCCGTCGAAGAGCTCCGGGCCACCACGGGAATGCGAGACGATCAGGCGCCCGCCCTCGAACTGACCGTGGCGGGTCCCTCGTACCTCATTGCGAACGTACTGCCGACGGTCGCGGCGCTCTTGCCGCGCACCCGGGTCCGTGGCCTCGAACTCGCGCCGGCGGTCCTTCGCTCGCGCGTGGCCGAGAACGTGTTCGACGTGGCGCTCTCGCCGGGTGGAATCGAGAATCGGCCCGCGGCGTGGACCACCGACAGCGTCGGCACCTTGCGAATGGCGCTGTTCGCGCGGCCCGCGTTCGCCGAGTCGCTCGGGCCGCTGCCGCTGACGTCCGAGCGCGTCCGCGCCCTGCCGTTCATCGGCCCCGCGAAAATGGGGGGCGAGCGGTTCGTGGCCATCTATGACGACTGCCCCCTCTCTTCGGAAGAGCGGTGGATCGCTCACGAGGCCCAGACCATCGGCGCGGGGCTCGAGTTCGCGTCCCGAACGGACAACGTCGTCTTCGGCCCGTTCATGGCGGCGCGGCGATACCTGGAGAGCGGCGCGGTCGTCGAGCTCCCAGTCGTCGGGTGGGACGTGCGCGAGCCGCTCCACGTCCTGTGCAACGGCGATCGCGTGCTGTCGCGGGTGCGCACCGCGGTCGTTCAGGCCGCGCAGGAGGTCCTCGACGGCCGCGGCGGCGTCGAACCGAAGGCGTCCGCCACCGTCGTCGCCAGCCGGGCGGTCATGGGTCTAGCTCCTCATCCGGCGCCCCTCGGAGCGGCCTCAACCGCCTCGCGCGGCGATCTTCGCTAGCGAACGTCTCGTCATGTCGGGAGCTACGGGCGAGGCCGCGGGATCGGCGCCGTCGACGAGAATCACCAGCGCCCTGACCATCCGCCGGGCCTCGCGCTCGAGAGGAGCGTCGTCGCCCCCTTGCGCGAGCGCGAGGAGCCGCCGCCAGGTCGCGAGCTGGGCCGGGGTCCGCCCATCGACGCCGAACCACGCCGCGAGTTCGCGAAGGGCCCCCGCGTCGCCCTCGGCGCTCGCGTACGTGTCGAGGTCGGTCTCGGCGTCGGCGTGCCGTCCGAGGGTCCACCGCGCCAGGGCGCGCCCTCGCAAGGCGACGCGGAGCGTCGGCACCTCCGAGAGCGCCGTGTCGTAGACGCGCTCGGCCTCTTCGGGTTCGCCGAGCTTCAGGCGGAGCGCGCCGAGCCCCATCCACGCCTCCGCGCTCGTCCGGTCGACCGCGAGCGCGTCGGTGTAGCGCCGGAGCGCCACGTCGTCTTCGTGAGCCGCTTCGTGGGCCCGCGCTTGCCGGACGAGCTCGTCGGCCGACGACGCCCGACAGGGGTCCGCCGTCAGCGATACGGTCGCGAGCGCGGCGAGCGCGGCTGCGAGGACGGCGGGCCTCCGAACGAACACGCGTGACCTGACTCCCTCACGAGCCTAACACGGCGGCGACGGTTTCTCGCTCGGCGCTCGGCGCGCCGGATCACTCCACGCTCTGAGCGTCCTCGATGGCCTCGGTGCGGCGTGGTCGCTTGTTGATCTCGAGGATCCCCTTGCGCACGCGGACGGCTTCAGGCGTCACTTCGACGAGCTCGTCGGCGTCGATCCATTCCATAGCCGTCTCGATCGTGAGCAACCGCGGGGGCGCGAGCATCACGTTGTCGTCCTTGCCGTGGTTACGCACGTTCGTGAGCTTCTTCTCCTTGATGACGTTCACGTCGGCGTCGTTCGGGCGATTGTGTTCGCCGACGATCATCCCCTCGTAGACCGGCGCTCCTGGGGCCAGGAAGAACGAGCCCCGCGCCTGCAGGTGATTGAGAGCGTAGGGCGTTGCGACACCGACGCGATCGGAGACGATGGCGCCGGTGGCGCGCTTCATCATCGGGCCGCCCCAGGGCTCCCAGCCGTCGAACAGGGAGTTGAGCAGCGCCGTGCCGCGCGTGGCCGTCAGGATCTCGCCGCGGAGCCCGATCATGCCGCGGCTCGGTACCCGGTATTCGATACGCGCGCGGCCGAAGCCCGGGTTCGCCATCTTCACCATGCGGCCGCGACGCTCGCCGAGGCGTTCGGTGACGATACCGATGAACTGCTCGGGGACGTCGACCACGACCATCTCCATCGGCTCGCAGAGCACGCCGTCGACGGTGCTGGTCACGACCTCGGGGTTGCCGAGCTGCATCTCGAACCCCTCGCGGCGCATCGTTTCGACGAGGATCGCGAGCTGGAGCTCGCCGCGGCCCAGGACGATGAAGGTGTCGGGCGAATCGGAGTCCTCGACGCGGATGGCGAGGTTGCGCTTGATCTCCTTTTGGAGTCTCTCGCGGAGGTGCCGGCTCGTCAGGAACTTCGTCTGCTTGCTCTTGCCGGCGAAAGGCGACGTGTTGACACCGATCCGCATCTTGATCGTCGGCTGCTCGACCAGGATGCGCTCGAGCGCCCGGGTCTCCCAGCCCGGGTTGGTGTCGACGATGGTGTCGCCGACGTCGACGTCGTCGATGCCCGCGAGCGCGATGATCTCGCCCGCCTGGGCCTCGAGGGTGGGCGTTCGCTTCAGCCCCTCGAACGTCGTCAACACCTTCACCGTCGACTTCAGAGTGCGACCGTCTTTGACGACGCCGACCGTCTGGTTCGCTCGCACGGTGCCGGCCACGATGCGGCCGATCGCCAGGCGCCCGAGGTAGTCGTCGTGGTCGACGTTGCTGACGAGGATCTGGAGGGGCGCTTCGGGATCTCCCGGCGCCGGCGGGACCTTCTCGAGGATCAGGTCGAACAACGGGGCGAGGGAAGTCGACGGGTCTTCGAGCTTGAGCTTCGCGATGCCCTGCCGGCCAACGGCGTAGACGAGCGGAAAATCGAGCTGCTTGTCGGTCGCGTCGAGGTCGCAAAAGAGGTCGAAGACCTCTTCGTGGACCTCTTCGGGACGCGCGTCGCTGCGGTCGATCTTGTTGATGACGACGATGACGGGGAAGCCGAGCTCGAGACACTTGCGGAGCACGAACCGCGTCTGCGGCAGCGGACCCTCGGCCGCGTCCACGAGGAGGAGCGCGGCGTCGGCCATGAGGAGCGTGCGCTCGACCTCACCCCCGAAGTCGGAGTGGCCCGGCGTGTCGATGACGTTGATCTTCGTCTCCAGCCACCGGACGCTGGTGTTCTTCGCGAGGATGGTGATGCCGCGTTCCCGCTCGAGATCGTTCGAGTCCATCACGCGGTCTTGAATGACCTCGTTGGCGCGGAACGTCCCCGCCTGCAGGAGCATCTTGTCGACGAGAGTCGTCTTGCCGTGGTCGACGTGCGCCACGATGGCGATGTTCCGGAGAGCGTAAGAACGCGGGGTGCTGCTCATAGGGGCCGGATGACCTAGCTTCCCGGGCCTCTTTTCGCAAGCGGGCTAACCGTTGGGAACCCGGTCGAGGCCGAGCCGGGCACGCGCTTCGGCGAACGCTTCGGTGACGCCGAACGCCACGAGATCGCGTGCTTCCGGGGTGCGCGCGACCCAGGCCGATCGCTCCTTCGGATCCCGCGGCGCCGCGCGCGCAGGGCCGGCGACCCCGACGGCTCCTGGAGATCCTGCCGAGGCGATCGCGTCGAGCGCGGCGTTCGGATCGCCGAGCGCGAGGAACGAGACGCGGTTCGCCCAGGCGAGCGCCGCCGGCCCGAGGGTCGCTTGCCGTGTCGCGACGCTCCCGGCGACTTCGAGGGCCAGGACGCCGATGTCGGCGCCCAGGTTCCTCGGGAGTCGCGCCTGGATGCGCGCCATGGCCGGGGCGAGGGCCGCGGCGTTGATTCCCTGCGGCAGCCAGTCGGGGTTGAAGCACTTGAGCCACGCCGAGACGAGCACCCCGAGCTCGCCGGGCACGGTACGGCCGAGGGCCGACGCATTCGCTCGCACCAGCTTGAGCGCGCGCAGAGCGAGGAACGCACCGATCCGTTCGTCGTTGGCGAGCGCGTGCCCCATGACGATCGTCGGCGGAGAGGAGCTGACCGGAATGCAGACGGGGCCGAGCTTCGCAGACGAGAGGAGGTTGACGTTCCCGAGTCCAATGGCCGCAGCGGCCCTGGTGACCAGGCGCACTACGGGGCCGTCGGCCGCGATCGGCGAGGCCTTAAGCGCCAGGAGGTCGACGGGCGTGACCGCGTCGAGGGCCTCGCCGGTCTTGGCGAGAAGGCTGCGCAGAGCGGGGGTCAGGGTCTCGGGGGCGAGGAGGTCGTCGAGGCCGGTGTCGAACGCCGCCTCGACCCCGGCTCCCGACAGCTCCACGGCCTTGCCTTCGAGCGTCGCGAGCATTGCTTGACTCACGCGAGCGGCGTCGGTCTGGCCGCGCAGCTCGAAGACGGCCGCCAGCACTTCGAATGAGATGGGCGTGAGCCTGCCCGCGGTCAACGCGCGTCGGGCGTCGGCGCCGGCTCGATCGAGGAGCATGTTCACCGCGGGCGCCTGGCGGTGCCGTGTGTAGAAGGCGGCGACGGCCCGGAGGAGGCTCACGTCTTGAGGGAACTCGCGCCGGGCGCCCTCGAGCGTCTGCTCGGCCTTGCGGTTGTCATGCGCGGTTTCTTCGTGAATGAGCGCCAGCTCGATGACGCGCTGGCGCTTCTCTTCGGGCGACTGACTCTTCAGCACGAGCTCGAGTTGAAGCTCGATGGCTCGCGGGGCGTCGTTCTGGCGCTTGTAGACGTCCACGAGCTTGCTCGCCGTATCGACGTCGCTGGGCTCGCACTTCAGCACTTCTTTCAGCGCGACCTCGGCGCGCGACAGATTCACGAGGTGGTGCGAGTAGAGCTCGCCGAGCTGCGCGTAGACGACCCGCTGCTCCGCGGGCGTCGGGAGCAGGCGAGCCAGCCGGATCAAGCACTGCTCGGCGACCTCCCAGTCGCCCTGGGCAAGGCAGAGATCGGTGAGGGCCGCCAGGGCTTGAGCGTCGTCGGGCCGCTGCGACAGGGCGGATTCGTAAGCTTCGCGCGCCCCGGCGGTGTCGCCCGCCTCGAAGAGTACGCGACCGCGTTGCACTTCGATGGCGAGCCGCTCGCTGGGATCCGTCACGCAATCCATGCGGCGTTCGAGCAGCTCGGCGAGCTCGGGCTGCATCTTGCGGGCGGCGTAGATGCGCGACAGGCGATCGAAGACGTTCTTGTACGCGACGTCGATCGCGGCGGCCGCCTCGAGCGCGGCGAGCGCGCGGTCGTCGTCGGCCTGCTTGTGCGTGGCAGGGTGCACGCCAGGACCGCTGGCCGGCTTCCGCTCCGGGTTCACGCCCCCGTCGATCGCGGGAGACGCATCGTCTTGCCAGAGGCTCCCGGCGTCGTACCAGGCTGCGACCTGGCGCTCGGCGATGACGCTGCTTCGCGCCACCGACTCGCTGGCTTCGGCGGCGCCCCGACGATCGCCCGCGCTCCGTCGCGCTTCGACGAGGTGCTCCCAGGCCACGATGTCCGCCGGGTCTTGGGCGATCGCGCGCTCGAGGAGCGTGCGCGCTTCGTCGGTATTTCCGACGCGCATGGCCGCTTCGGCCGCGCGGACGAGCAGCGTCGCGATCTCGAGCGGGCGCGACGTTCGATCGACGAGGCGCTTGGTGACCGCGAGGAAGGTCGCGTCGTCGCCGCCGGTGTGTGCATGCGACTGCAGCATGCGAAGGGCCCACAACGAGGGCTCCTGTTCTGCCGCGGCGACCTCCACGATCTCCCGCGTCGACTCCCAGACGCCGGCAGGGCCGCGCATGCGGAGGCGCGCCGCGAGCTCTGCGTGGGCCACGCTCTCGGGCGATCCCGTCCCGCGGAGCGCGATCGCGATGCCGCTGGCGATGGGCTCGAGCTCTTCGTCGCGGCCCTCCCCGACGAGGTGCTGCTCGAGGTACCGGAGGCTGGGCTTGTAGTCTGGCTGGTCCTCGAAGATCGAGCGGTGCCAGAGGAGCGCGCTCCCCGGATCGTGCCGCGCGGTGAAGTCGAGGTCGGCGAGGCGCTCGAAGGCCTCGCGGCGCCGCCGCGGATTGTCGGCGTTCTTGGCCTCGGAGAAGAGCTCGTCGGCGAGGCGAGCGACGCGACCGGTCCGCAGCTCGGCGCGCTCGCGCGCGACGCGACCGAGCGCGGTGTCGAGGCCTGCCGCGCGCTCGGCGCACCGGAGGGCGGCCTCTTCGTCACCGTTCCTCTCGTACTCGAAGGCGGCGTCGAGGAAGAGCAGCTTGCGGGCGTCACCGATGGAGTCCGCTGCGCGTCCCTCGCGCCAGGCGGCCAGGTCGCCCGGCGGGGTGGCCGCCATCCGCTCGTAGAGATCGCGGAGCGCGACGTCTCCAGGGCGGCCCAGGTGCGCCTCCCGCAGCCTCTCGGCCGCGAGCGCCGGGTCCCGATCCGCCACGAGGAGGGCCTCGCGGACCGCGTCGAGCGCCGATTCGGTCGGGTCGGTCGACTGCGCCCGCCGGTCCCGGACCCATCGGAGCACTTCGTCGACGTCGCCCGAGCGTCGCGCGAGCCTCTCGGCCAGGAACCCGGCGATTGGGAGCGAAGGCGCGGCGCGGTGGGCCGTCTCGAGCAAGTGCGTCTGGGTCGGCTCGGGGAGGACCCCCTCGCCGAGGGTCACGGCTTCGAGCCGGGCAACGGCCGCGCGCGTGCCCTCGCCCAGCTCGTCGGCGAAAGCATTCATCTCGGCCACGAGGTCGACCTGCTCCAGCGACGCGATCGCCCGGAGCGCGGCCTCGGACGTTCCGTCCTCTGCGCGAGCGGCCTTGTAGGCCTGCAGGGCGCGTCCGCGGTCTCCGCCGCGCTCGGCCACGATCGCGGCTGCCATAGCTGCAAGCGAGCGGTCCTCGCCAGCCGTCCCCGTGGCGCCCCAGCCCTCGAGCGTCGTGCTGACTTCGGCGAATCGTCCGGCCCGCGTGGCCATCTCGAGGGCCACCGCGCGCGCTTCCGCCGGGCGCGCGCCGTCGACCTCCAGGCACGCGAGCGTGGCTTCGACGTCCTGCGGGCTCGCCGCCGCGCCGAGCATCCGCCCGAGCTCGACCAGCCCCCGGGTCTCGGGCGAACCGGCCGTTCGCTTCGCGCGCTGCGCGGCGCGCTCATTTCGCCGCGGATTCTCCGCCGTCGGGAAGTCGAGCGCCGCAGCCGCAGCGGCCAAGGGCTCCATCGCGAGGATCGTCGCGACCGAGGCGAGGTACCCGTCTGCCGCGGAGCCCTCTAGTCCGCCGCCCGAGAGGGTCGCGAGCACGAGGCGCTCTGCCGTGGAGAGGGGCCCCGGCTCCTCGACCGATTGCGCGAGGACGGCAGCGTCGCCCATCTCGAGAGCCCGCGCCGCGAGCGGCCGGCGCGCCTCGGCGTCGCCCTCGGCCACGAGCTGTCGGAGCCACGCCAGCGCGAGCCCCCGGCTATCCTTTCGCGGAGCGCCCAGCGCCGAGGCCAGCCACAGCGCGGCGCGCGCGAGCTCCGGCACGCGCGCGAGCTCGGCGACGAGCGAAGCGGCGGCTGGCAGGTCTCCACGATCGAGCGCTTGCCGCGATCGCATGAGGAGCTCGTTCGGCGACGTGCGTCCCTCGTCTTCGGTCTCGGCACCCCGCTGGCGCAGGCACGTCTGGAAGGCCTCGACGACCCGCGCGAGCTCGGGGCCGTCGGCAAAGCGCGTCGTCGATCCGGACAGGTCGCGAGCGGCGAGCGCCCGCGCGGCCCGGTCGACCGCGACGCGAACGTCGGTCGGCGCCAGGCGCGCCGCCTGGGCGAGCCGCTTCGCGGCGCCCTCGTCGTCTCCGTCTGCCGCGGCGGCGTCGGCGGAGAGCAACATCGAATAGGCCCGGGCGGGCCCTGCGGGCGTCATCTTGATCTCGAGATCGAGCGCCTCGATACGCGCGCCCGGCACCGACGCCTGCGGCATCAACGCGCGGGTCTGGCGATGCGCGAGGGCGATCGACGGCGCGAGGTCACGCGCTTCGGTCGCGAGGGCCTCGGCGCGCTCGGCGTCGCCGACGGTGGCGAGGAGCTCGCTGCATGTCAGGAGCGCGCGCGCGCGCGCCGGGACGTCGCCGAGCGCCCGGGCTTCTTCCTCGAGCCAGGCGGCACGGTCGAGGAGGGCATCGTGGGTCGACTCGTCGAGCCAGGCGCTCGCCGCGCGTTCGTTTTCCCACGATCTCTCGCCGACCGCCAGCGCTTCGAGGGCCCGCGCCGCGGCTCGGTCGACCGGCTCGGGCAGCGCCAATGGAGGTGGGGCCGTCCTTCGCCGCGACGACTTCGGAGCCTCCGATTGCGGACCGAACACGTCGGCCGTGCGGCCGATCACCGTCTCCTCGTCCGGATCGTACTGGCGATCGTCCGGCACGAGGATCGATGGGGTCCTGGCCTCGCCCGCGCCGTCTCGAACCGAGGCGGCAGCGGCGGCGTTGCCCGGAGCGCCGTCGCGAAGCTCGGCGAGCTCGCTGTCGGCCGGGATCGTCAGCTGCGCGGTACGAGGTTCGCCGAACGGATCGAACAGCTCGCCTTCCGGGATGTCTCGTGTGGGGTCGGCGGCGGGAGGGCGGCGCAAGGGTCCCACCCCGGACCGATCTTCGCGCGACGCCAAGGCCTGCGCGCTCGTGACCATCTCGTCGTTGAGTTCGCCCCGAGCCCGCGTGGCGCTCTTGGATTGCGAGCCTTCCCGACCCCCCGCCGGAGGGGGGTCGCGACGGTCTTCACGCGCGAAGAACTGGCCGAGGCCGCCGCGCGACGGGGCGGCCGGGGCGGCCTTCGGCGGCCCGTCCATCGGCCGGGAGTGCGCGCCGGCGGCCGGAGGCGACGCGCGGAGAAGTTCGCGAGGGATCGCGCTGATGACAGTCGCGTCGTCGCCTTCGTCGGATAGGTCGAACGCCGGCGCCGGCGGGGCCGGGCGAGGTGGAAGCCCCTTGGGCCGGGGCGGGGGAACGTTCGGCGGCCGATACAGCGGGCGCGACGCGGTATTTCCCGACAGCCCGGCCGGCTTGTCGGAGACGACGTCCTTCGCCACTTCGGGGACGAAGTTCATGCTCTCCCAGTCGGAGAGCGCCGAGTCCCAGTCCATCTCGGCCGCCTCGTCGGGGCCCTTCTTCTTGTCGCTCTCGTCGGTCATGAGGTCTCGAGCCCCAGCGAGCGCCGCAGCTCCAAGTATACCGGGGACAGGACGAACCGGAGCAGGTCCTCCGCGCGCGGATTGCCCGGCACGGTCTGGCCAAGACGCTCGGCAGACACGTTGAGCATGTCGCAAAGGACGACGCTCGGGTCGCCGCTCGCCACCGCGGCGATCCGATCGTGCGAGGCCAGAGCGCTCTTCGTCCACGCGCGAGGCTCGGCGCGTCCTGCGACGATGGCTCGACACACCTCGCCGAGGGACTTGCGCGTCTTTCGGCTGATGGCCTTGCCGATGAGCCTCTCGACCTCGGCGAGAACGGCGTAGGGCGGGTGATCGATCGGCACCTCGGCGAGGTCACACCCGGCGACCACGATCGCAGCGACGGTCACGTCGTCGCGCGAGCGGACCACGGTCGTGCCGCGCGTCATCGCGACGAGCTCTCGCGCCACGCGCGCCCTGACGACCGGCGACAGAGGCGCCTTGATGCTCGGTCCCACGATGAGCGCGGGGGGCTCTCCGGGGACGCCCTGCACGTCGAGCGGCTCCTTGCCGCCGACGTAGAGGTCGAACTCGCGGATTCCGAACGCGCCTGCCCAGGCCGCGATCTCGTTGCGAAGGGCGAGCCCGCTGCGCGGGTCGATCTTGTCGCGCCGGCCGACGCCGCAGGAAGAGAGGCTCGGGCCCAGCGCCTCGGCGAGCGTCGGCCCGAGGGCCGTGAACAGCTCGGCGATGGGTCCGCTGTCCCCGGGAGCGAGCATCGCCCTGAGGGTCGCCTCGGAGACCGCGACCTGCGGCGTGCGCACCTTCCTCGCCGCGAGCTGGGCGAAGGCTTGCTCGGAGGCGATGTCGGCCTGACCGAGCGCCGAGAGCACGCCGATCGCGGCCTGCTGGAGAGCGTCGTCGTTCAGGGCGCGCGCGACGAGAACGAGCCGTCGCACCGAGGCGAGGTCGGTCGGGCGCTTCTCGAGGAGCGACAGCAGCCTGCTCCTTGCGCTCTTCAAGAGCCGCACCCGCACGTCGTCGGGGTGAGTCGTCTGGAGGAGCATGTCGAGGGCTTCCCCGTCGCCCGGCTCTTCTTCGAGCAACTTCACGATCGCGGGCGCGGCGGCCTGGGGGGTCTTGAGGCGATCGCGGTGGATCGCCATGGCAAGCCGGGCAGCCTCGACGCGCCCCGCGGGTTCGGGTCGCTCGTACATCAGCTCCTGGAGGATATCGGTCGCCTCTTTCCACGACGCGGTCCTTGCCGCGGCGCGAGCGAGCCGTTCGCGCACCCGGAGGTTCGACAGCTTGGCCCGGTGCAGCCCGAGGAGCACGTCGAGCGCGACGTCGTGGCGCCCGAGCTTGTTCTCGTAGAGATCGACGGCCGCGATCCCCGCCGTCACGCGGTTCTTTCCTGGCGCCGTGTCGAGCTTCGCGAGCCGGGCGAGGGACGCCGCCGCTTCTTCGAAGTTCCCGCGCCGGATGTTGATCTCGCCGAGCAACGCCAGCGCCCCGACGTGATCGGGGTCGAGCATGGTGACGTGTTCGAGCGCCTTGAGCGCCGCCTCCTGGTCACCGCCTTCGCGAAGCACGCGCGCCTGCTCCCAGAAGAGCTTCTGGATTTCCGCGGGATCGTCCGTGACGTCGAGGCGCCGGGTGATGAGGGCGAGAAGCTTCTCGTTGTCCTTGCGTTCGCGCACGCGGCGAAAGAGCTTGTCGAAGGCCACCGGGCGCCCGGCGTCGCGCGCGAAGCTCTCTTCGAGCGCGCGGTCGGTGGTCCCCTGATCTCCGAGCTCGAGCGACAGGAGCGCCGCTTCTTCCCAGAACTTCGCTGCGCGCCGATCGTCGAGACACCGCGTTCCCAGCTCGGACGCGGCTCGGATGCGAAGCGGGACGTCGCCGGTGCGCTCGGCGCAGGCGCGTAGCCCTTCCCAGGACGCGAGATCGCCGGGGCGCGCGGCGACGACCTTCTCGAATGCGGTCCGCGCCGCGTCGAGCGCGGCGGACGCGAAGAGCGACCAGCCGGCGAGGGCCGTCGCGTCGAGGGCCGAGTCGTCTCCCAGGATGCCATCGACTTCGAGCAATACCGCGGCGCGCCGGCGCGGGTCGGACCCGGGAGGAGCGAGCTCGAGGTTCGTGAGGTGGATCTCGACGGCGGCGCCAGAGAGAAGAGGCGCCGGCTTGTCTGGATCCACGCGAGCGTTGAGGAGCGCGGCGCTCGCGAGCATGGCGTCGCGCCCGGTGCCCGAGAGGCAATCGGCGATCGCGAGGCGCGCGGAGCGCTCTTCACGGGGTTGGCCCAGCGCCGTCGCCGCGGAGAGCCACTCGATCGCTGCCGGGAGCCCGCCGCCGGCTTCGACCCAGCGTCGGGTCTCGAGCGTGAGGGCCTCGAGGTCGTGCGATTCGCGGGCGAGCCGGACGTGCTCGACAGCGGCCAGCAGCCGTCCGCCTTCTCCGCGCGCCGCGATCCGGGCCGTGGCTGCCCGCGTGGCCCCGGCGTCGCTGGCGCCGCCGGACCATGCGAGCCGCCCGAGGGCCCCGGCGACGGCGACCACGTCGTCTTCGCCCTCGTCGATCTCGATGAGCGACGCGAGGGCCGCTTCGGGGTCTTCGGCGGCGATCTCGAGAGCGAAGCGTTCGAGCGCGATGACGCGGCGATCGCCCACCTCTTCGGCGCTCTCGAGGGCGCGACGACGAGCCTCGAGCGAATCTGGTTCGACCGCCCACGACGCCCAGGCGAGGGCGGTCTGGGCGGCCTCGGGGGCTCCGGCCGTCGCCGCTTCCATCTCCTCGATGGCGGCCACGCGGTCGCCCTCTCGCCATCGCTCGAAGCCCGCCTCGAGGCGGAGCGAGGACGCGAGCAGGGGATCCGTGGTCGCCGCGGCCGCATCCGAAGCGACCCGAGCCGCGGCGGCGTGGTCGCCCTCCGCGCGATCGAGATCGGCGAGATACGACGCTACGAGGACGTCGGCCGCGTCGCGATCCGCGAGTTCACGCAGCCGCGTCCGGGCGGCGGCGGTGTCGCCCGCGGCGTGGCCTCGCATCGCCGCGACGAACGAGAGCCCGCGCGACACCTCGGCGTCGCTCTCGATCGCCGCGAGCTCCTCGACGGCGGTTCGCGCGCGCGCCTGGGCGTCCTTCGAACCGCTGGGCGCGAACGCTTCGACCACCCGGGCCAACCAGGCCCCTCGCGGTGTCGCGCCCATCTCGCGGAGCGTCTTGGCGACCGCGTCGTTGTCGCCGCGCGCGTGCCGGAGCCGAACGAGCTCGATGTAGAGAGAGGTCGATTCGGTCTCGACGCTGCCGGCCGCGAGGAGCCGCTTCGTGGCCTCCTCGTACCAGGCCGCATCGCCCGCGATGCTCGCGAGCGAGCGCGCGAGCCGGCCCGTTGTCGCGGGAGGTGTGCCGAACATGGCCGCCTGGCTGAGGGCGGCCTTCGCGCCTGCTCCGTCGCCCGCCCGCACGGCCCAGACGAAGGCAGCGAGGAGGAACGAGCGGCCGCGCGCTTCGTCGGTACCGAGGTGGTCGGCGAAGGCCTCGAGCTGCGCCGCGTAGGCCGCGGGATCCGCGCCGTTGGCGAGCATGTCGAGCTGCAGGGCCCGGGCCGGCAGGCATCCAGGGTCGTTCGCGATGGCGCGCCCGAGGGCTTCGAGCGCCTTCGCGGTGTCGCCGTCGGCCGCGGCCTGCTCGGCGACGCGCATCGCGAGCGCAGCGCCGCGGCCGGCGTCGGTAGCCGTCGCGAGGCACTGGGCCGCGATCTCGCCGGCGAGCGCCGTGTCGCCCATTCGCTCGGCGACGCGGATCCGCGCGGCGGAGACGGCGGCTTCTGCGAGCCGCTTGTCGTCGCTGCCGTCTTCGCCGCCGGCGGAGTTCGCGATAGCCGCCGCGCGTTCGAGGATCTCGGCCGCGAGCGAGAGCTGCCCGAGCACGCGGCGCGCCTCGCCCGCGCGCATCCACGCGTCGATCATGCGAGCCGGTTCGCGGATCCAAAGCGGAACACCCAGGGCATCGCCGCGCGCGGCGTCGACGAGTCCCTGCTGCACCTGGCTCGCGATGCCTTCGAGAGCAACCGCGTGCAGCTCTCGCCGGGCGCGCGCCTCGTCGGTTCCGGCTACGCCGGGATGTTCACGGGCGAGGGACTCGAGCAGGGTCGTGGCGATCCACGTGGCTTGCGACTCGATCGCCCGGGCCTCCTGGGCGAGCGCGATCGCGCCGTCGATGTCGTTCTCCGCGGCGCGCATGCGGGCGCGGTCGACGAAGAGGAGCGCGCGCCACGTGGGCTCGATCGCGAACGCCACGCGCTCGGCCAGAGCCGTCTCGCGGGCCCGCGCGTCTCCGGTTCGGCCGGCCAGGACCTCGAGCGCGAGCCACGCGCTCGAGCGCTCGGGTGCCGGCGCTCCGGCGACCTCGAGGGCCTCACGCACGCTGACCATGGCCTCGGCCGGGTTGGCCGCGACGTCGGCGAGGTACGCGGCGCGCATCAGCAGCGCACGGACCTTCTCGTCGGGCCTCGTAGCGGCGACCACGAGCGCGTCGACCAGCCGACCCAGGTTGCGGAGGCTGCGCCGCTTCTCGAGCAGGCGGACGAGCCCTTCGAGCGGCTCGTGAAAGGTCGAGTCCGCGCTGTAAGCGGCCAGGTAGTCGCGTGTCGCGGCCGGCTCGTCACCGCCGCGTTCCTGGACTTCGCCGATCTCCGTGAGCAAGCGAGCCTGACGCGCCGGGTCGGCGGTCGCCGACAGCTCGGCTCGCAGTCGGCGTATGGACTCCGCGAGGGTCGATTGCACCTCGGGGCTGAGTGGAGCCGGGACGCGCGACGGGGTCGACGTCAGCGGCTCCGGTGGCTGGCTGAACGTGGTCGGTTGGGACATGCGCGAAGTCGGCGCGGACGACTGCGACTCTTTCGCGACAAGCGTAACGTAGTCAGCGCGATGCACGCATGACAAATCGGTCCGCGATCGCGCGCGGGCCGCGAGGCCACGCTTGGCCTCAGCCGCGGGCGATGACGATGGCGATGCCGTCGCCCGCGCGGCGGAACCCGCGCGACGGCGTCTTAGAGCAGTTCTGCGAGCTTTTCGTTCACCTTCGACTCGACCTTGCCCTTCAGCACACGAAGGAGGAAGGGTAGGTCGATCTGCACGCGCACGCTCGAGTCCGACACTTCGACGGTGCCGGTCGTACCCTTGGCCGCGCCGGAGGGCGTCTCGAAGCGAATGTGATCGCCTTCCCAGCGCCACTGCAGGCCGAGCTTCGCCTCCATCGACTTCGCCAGCTCTTCTGCTCGCTTCTTGGCTTCTTCTTTGGCGAGAGCGTGCGGTCGGCGGATGTCGATCGTTGCCATGGCGGTTCGCGGCCTCGGTCTTGTCTGGTGCGTTGCGTTGCGTTGCGTTGCGTGCGCCGTGGTTCGCGTTGCGAACGGGCGTCGATGCGTCGCGTCTAGTCGAGCCTCTTGACGATCCAGTAGCCCCGTGGCGTGTCGACCGGCCCGGCGACTCCGCCTGCCGCGAGCGTGAAGAGCACGTACTCGGGCGCGGGCTCGAGGATCCCGAGCTTCACGCGCCCGACGTCATCGGACGAGCCGGCGTCCCCTTGCTGCACGGCAGCGTGGAAGTCTTGCTGGGCCGTGGCGAGGAGCTTGGCCGCGAGCACCTTCGCGTCGTCACGCGAACGATTCGAGGGGTGCCCCCCGCCGACGCTCGGCTGGGCGCCCGTGTAAGAGACGAGCACGACCCCGAAGCGCACTTCGCGCGGAGTGCCCATGGGCAGAAGAGGCACCGGCGTCCCGTCTGGCATCGCAGCGCCGATCCCCCCGTGGGTCCGCCGGTCGGACTCGGCGGCGACCAGGTCGCTCAAGAGGAGGGAACCGGCGTCGTCGGTCGTTCCAGGGGAGCTCGCATAGCCGCCAGCGGCCGGGGGGCTGCTGCCGCCGTCTCTGGGGCTCGCCAGGCTGCCGCCGTCGGCCGACCACGAGGGAGCGACCTCGCGGCCCACGGGGGCCGGCGGCTGGAAATCGCGCACCACCAGCCAAACGGCCAGGACGACGACCGCGAGACCGACGAGCGTCGATGCCCAGCGTTGCATTGGGGATCGCTACTGGCTCCCGTCCTGGGGAATCTCGTCGTCGGGGGGCGGCGGGGCGGGCCCGAACTCTTCGAACGGACGCTGCGTCGCCGGCGGCGGATCGCCGTAGAGCTCGAGTTCCGCCGCGAGCCAGTTCTCGCGAGCGATGAGCACGGCGCGCTGCAATCGGGCTTCGACTTCGCCCTGGTCGCCGCCCTTGGCTCCGGCTGCGACGATGGGAACGCCCTCGAGCTTCGCGAGCTGCTGCTCGACCTCGGCCAGATCCTTTCGCACGAGGACGGGATCGATCTGCGCGCGCTCGGCGTACTCGTCGGTGAGGATGACGAGCTTGTCGGGGCCCGCCTCGGCGAAGCCGGCGCCGACGGCGCAGCGGGTGGTCTCGTTGCCTTGCCGGTACGAGACGAGCCCCGTTCGCAGTGCTGCGAGGAGCGGCAAGTGGCCGGGGAGCACGCCGAACTCGCCGTTGACGCTCGGAGCCGTCACTTCGTCGACGCTCGCCGAGAGGGCGCGACCGCGAGGCGTGACGATCTCGAGCTGGATCTTGTCAGCCATGGCCGCCTAGTTCTTGCCCATGAGCTTTTGGCCTTGCTGCTTGGCCTCGGCGATGTTGCCGACCATGTAGAACGCCTGCTCGGGGAGCTCGTCGAGCTTGCCCTGGATGATCTCTTCGAAGCCGTCGATCGTCTCCTTGAGTGGGACGTACTTGCCGTCGGCGCCAGTGAACCCGGAGGCCACGAAGAACGGCTGCGACAAGAAGCGCTGGACCTTCCGCGCGCGGGCGACCACGAGCTTGTCCTCTTCGCTCAGCTCGTCCATGCCGAGAATGGCGATGATGTCTTGCAGGTCCTTGTACTTCTGGAGGATCGTCTGGACCTGACGGGCGACGTCGTAGTGACGCTGCCCCACGACGGCGGCGTCGAGCAGGGTCGAGGTCGAGTCGAGCGGATCGACGGCCGGGTAGATGCCGATCTCGGTCAGCGCGCGGCTGAGGACCGTGGTCGCGTCGAGGTGGGCGAACGCCGTGGCCGGCGCCGGATCGGTGAGGTCGTCGGCGGGCACGTAGATGGCCTGGACGCTCGTGATGGAGCCCTTGTTCGTAGACGTGATGCGCTCCTGGAGCGCGCCCATCTCGGTGGAGAGCGTTGGCTGGTAACCGACCGCGCTCGGGATCCGGCCGAGGAGGGCCGACACCTCGGAGCCGGCCTGCGTGAAGCGGAAGATGTTGTCGACGAAGAGGAGGACGTCTTGCTTCTCCTCGTCGCGGAAGTACTCGGCCACGGTGAGCGCGCTGAGCGCGACGCGAGCTCGGGCGCCGGGCGGTTCGTTCATCTGCCCGTAGACGAGGGCGGTCTTGCTGATGACCGGCGCGCCGCTCTCGAGCTTCGTCTCCGTCATCTCGATGTAGAGGTCGTTGCCTTCGCGCGTGCGCTCGCCGACGCCGGCGAAGCAGCTCACGCCGCCGTGAGCCTTGGCGACGTTGTTGATGAGCTCCTGAATGAGAACCGTCTTGCCGACGCCGGCGCCGCCGAAAAGGCCGATTTTGCCGCCCTTCCGGTAAGGAGCAAGGAGGTCGATGACCTTGATGCCCGTCTCGAAGACCTCGATCTTCGTCGACTGCTCGACGAAGGTCGGCGCCGCGCGGTGAATCGGCGAGCGCATCTTGGTCCGGACCGGGGGGCCGTCGTCGACCGGCTCGCCGATGACGTTGAGGATGCGCCCTAGGCACTCGGGGCCGACCGGCATCTGAATGGCGGCGCCCGTGTCGCGCACCGCCATCCCGCGGACCAGGCCGTCGGTCGTGTCCATCGCGACCGCGCGGACGGTGCTCTCGCCGAGGTGCTGCGCGACCTCGAGGGTCAGGTTCTCCTTGGCATTCGAGACGCCCGGGTTGGTCACCTTGAGCGCGTTGAGGATCTTCGGCAGCTTGCCGTCGGGGAACTCGACGTCGACGACCGGACCGATGACCTGGACCACTTTGCCGAGGTTGGCGGTCGAACCATTCGAGGGGGCGGGACCGGCGGGGAGCGCGGACTGGGACATGGCGCGCGCGTTTACCATGGGGTGAACGGCAGTTCAATGAGCGACGTCGCGCTTCGTGCGCTCATGCTCCAGAACAGCGCTCACGCGTGGAGAACGTGGAGAACGTGGAGAACGTGGAGAACGTGGAGAACGTGGCCAGCGAGGCGCGGCCTCTTTACGTGCGCCGTCTACGGGTCTCCGTGCCTCGAACGAGCCGCAAGCTCGGTCGCGCGTTGTTACGGTGCGCGCGATCGGTCAGGCGCCCGCGAACCACGATCCACGGAATCGCGAACATGCTGAGGAACGCGAGGGTCGCTTCGGCGCCGAAGACCTCGTGGTGCGCGCCCGCTCCGACGACCCGAACGACGCTCACGATCCAGAGGGCGGAGAGCGCGACGAGGACGTCGACGTCGCGCCATCGCGACGGAAGGGGAGGCGAGGCGCCCGCCTGCGGCTCACGCGGAGGCCGCGGGGGAGGAGCAGACGGCGAGCGCGCGAACGGCTCGCCAACGGCAGGAACCGCGGGCGGTGCAACCGGTGTGGGGATCAAGGCGGCAGGTCCTTTCGCCGCGAAACCTAGGCCCCTCCAGATAAGGATTCTGCAAAGGTTTCCCTCCGTTCAATCAAGACTTCATGTGGACGCCGGGGGCTGCCGACGAAATCTTAACGTTTTCTTGATGCGCCTCGAACTAGGGTCCGGACTGCGTCGAATGGCCGGCCATGCCGGCCCAACGGGGGACCCACCATGCTTGGCTCCCTTGCCACGGGGCGAACGCCGGCACGCATCGCGCGCCGGCAAAGGCACCTTTCCGCCTTAGCCCGGCAGCTAACCTCGTAGACGCGAGGAAAGGCGCGAGAGCGCCGCAACAACGCCCGCGGATTCACATGCCACACGCTATCGGACGATGGCTCTTTGGCGCTCCTAAGGACGTCAAGGACCCGGAAGCATTTCACAAGCTCTCCCTGGTGGCGCTCCTCGCCTGGGTCGGCCTCGGCGCCGACGGCCTCTCGTCTTCGGCCTACGGTCCCGACGAAGCCTTTCGCGCCCTCGGCGAACACACCGGCTTCGCGTTCTTCCTCGCTGCGGCGACGGCGGGCACGGTCTTCGTCATCAGCTACGGGTACAGCCGCATCATCGAGCAGTTCCCCTCGGGAGGCGGCGGGTACGTGGTCGCCTCGAAGCTTCTCTCGCCCGAGGTCGGCGTGGCGTCCGGGGCGGCGCTCCTCGTCGACTACGTGCTCACGATCACGATCTCGATCGCCAGCGGCGCCGACGCAGTCTTCAGCTTCATCCCCGAGTCGTTGCACTGGATCAAGCTCCCCGTGGCGTTCGCGGGCGTTGGGCTCCTCACGGTGATGAACATCCGCGGGGTCAAGGAGTCGGTGACGGCGCTCGTTCCGGTCTTCGCGCTCTTCGTCATCAGCCACATCGTGCTGCTCGTCGTCGCGATCGGCGGCCACTTGGGCGACGCCGGCGAGGTCGCGACCGAGGTGCACCGGAACGTGAGCGCGACGACCACGGCGCTCGGCATGTTCGGCGCCCTCAAGCTCTTCGTTCACGCCTACTCGATGGGTGGCGGCACCTATACCGGCATCGAGGCCGTCTCGAACGGCGTCGGGATGATGCGCGAGCCGCGCGTCCAGACGGCGAAGCGCACGATGACCCTGATGGCGGTATCGCTGGCGGTCACCGCGGGCGGCATCTTGCTGTCGTACCTGCTCGTTCACGCGCGGCCCGAAGAAGGCAAGACGATGAACGCCGTCCTCCTCGAACGGATCGCGGGCGGCTGGTCGATCGCGGGGGTTCACGTCGGCGGCTGGTTCGTGGTCGGCTCGCTGCTCACCGAAGGAGCTCTCCTCTTCGTGGCGGCGCAGGCCGGGTTCCTCGATGGGCCGCGCGTCATGGCGAACATGGCGACCGATTCGTGGCTGCCGCACCGCTTCGCCGCGCTGTCCGACCGCCTGTCGATGCGCAATGGCGTCGCCATCATGGGGTTCTTCGCGTTCGTCGCGCTCGTGTACACGCGCGGCGACGTGTCGAAGCTCGTCGTCATGTACTCGATCAACGTCTTCTTGACGTTCAGCCTGTCGAACCTGGCGATGACCCGGTTCTGGATCACCCATCGACGCGAGCACGCGACGTGGTTCAAGCACCTCGTCGGGCACCTGGCCGGCCTGGTCTTGTGCGTCACCATCCTCGTGATCACGATCATCGAGAAGTTCGCAGACGGCGGCTGGGTGACGATGCTCGTGACGACGATCCTCGTCATCGGCTGCTTCATGGTCAAGCGCCACTACCGCGCCGTGGTCGGAGCCCTCCGAAAGCTCGACGACGAGCTGCCTTGCCCCTTCGAGGGCGGGGGACCGATGGAGCCGGGTTTCGTCCCCCCGGCTCCCATCTCCGAATCCTCGTTCGCGTCCGCCGGGACCCGAGGGCTCCTCGAGCATCACGGGGCGCGCGATCCGGACCGGAACAAGGCGGTCGCGATCCTGCTCGTCGGCGGCTACAGCGGCCTCGGTCGGCACGCGCTCCTGACGCTCCTTCGCATGTTCCCGCGACACTTCAGCGGGATCATCTTCGTCAGCGTCGCCGTCGTCGACTCCGAGTCATTCAAGGGCGCCGACCAGGTCGAGGCCCTCGAGGCGCGTACGCGCGCCCACCTCCTCAACTACGAGCGCTACGCGCAGTCGCTCGGTCTGACGGCGTCGAGCGCGTTCGCCGTCGGAACCGAGGTCGCCGTCGAGGTCGAGAAGATCGCGACCGACCTGACGGACCGTTACTCCGAGGCGCTCTTCGTCGCCGGCCAGCTCATCTTCGAGGAAGACACGCTCTGGAATCGCATCCTCCACAACGAGACGGCCTTCATGGTCCAGAAGCGGCTGCAGCGCCGCGGGCTGCCGATGATCGTCGTGCCCGTGCGCCTCGACCTCCGGGCGGGGCGCACGCTGTCGGTCCAGAAGCAGCGGCTCGCGGCCTGAGCGGCGGCCACGTCGCCTCGCGACGCGGCCTCGCGACAGTGGCTGCCGGGGCGACGCCGTGCGAAGGTCCGCGCTGTGGTTCGCGCTCGCGACGTCCTCGGCCCCGGGTCGCCGCTCTCGCGAACGCTCCCCGGCTGGGAGCATCGCGAAGGCCAGCTCGCCATGGCCGAGGCGGTGGAGCACGCCTTCGAGAGCGAGAGGCACCTCTTCGTGGAGGCGGGGACGGGCACGGGCAAGACGCTCGCGTACCTGGTCCCGGCGGTCCTCAGCGGTCGAAAGGTGATCATCTCGACGGCGACGCGCGCCCTCCAGGAGCAGATCTTCGCCAAGGATCTGCCGATCGTCGCCCGAGCGCTCGCCGCGCACGGCGTGACGGTCCACGCGGCGATGATGAAGGGCCTCTCGAACTATCTGTGCCTTCGCCGCCTCGGAGAGGCCCGCGCGTCGGGCGATCGCGGCATGGGCGTCGCGCTCGCCCGTGTCGCGGACTGGGCGCAGACGACGGGCACCGGCGATCGAGCCGAGCTCACGGATCTGCCCGAAGACGCCGATGTCTGGCGCGACGTGGCCTCGTCGAGCGAGACCCGCATCGGGGTCAACTGCGAGCACTTCGAGGCGTGCTTCGTCACGCGGATGCGGCAAGAGGCCGAAGACGCCCAGATCGTGGTCGTCAACCACCACCTCTTGCTGGCCGACCTCGCGCTCCGCACGGGTAAGCGAGGGGCACATGCAGCCGTCCTCCCTCCTTATGATGCCGTGGTCTTCGACGAGGCGCATCAGGTCGAAGACGTCGCGACCGACTTCTTCGGTACGCGCGTCTCGAACGCCCGGATCGTGGCCTTCCTGCGCGACGCCGAGCGGGGCCTGGTCTCGGTCAACGCTCTCGAGGCCCTGAAGAGCGGCCCTGTGCGCCAGACGCTCGAGGGCGCCCGCGAGGCCGCGCGTGCGCTCTTTGGCCAGCTCCTTGTCGGTGCGGCGAGCGGGCCGGGCGACGCGCGTCGAATGCTCGTCGAGTCCGACATCACGTCCGGGGTGCGCGCCGCGCACGAGGGGCTCGACCTGCGGCTCGAGGCCCTCGAGGCCATCGCGCGGTCGCGCGGCAACGAAGAGGTCCTCCAAGTGGTCTCGCGTCGTGCGGCCGAGCTGCGCGACGATCTGAAGTCCATCCTCGCGGGCAGACACGTCGAGTCCGACGGCGAGGTGTCAGGGGTCGTGCGCTGGATCGACGTGCGCTCGCGCAGCGTGTCGCTCGGGGCGAGCCCCGTCGACGTCGGCGGCACGCTGCGGACGCGCCTCTTCGACCGCGTCCCGACGGTCATCTGCACGAGCGCGACGCTGGCGACGGGAACGAGCTGCCATTTCGCAAAGGCCCGTCTGGGCGCGCCCCCCGAAGCCGCGGAGCTCATCGTGCCCTCGCCGTTCGACTTCGCGTCGCGCGCGGCGCTCTATCTCCCCGACGACCTGCCAGAGCCCGCCGACCCGGGCTTCGACGACGCCGCCACCGAAAGGATCGCCGAACTCGTGAAGATGACCGGCGGCGGCGCGTTCGTCCTGTGCACGTCCGCGCGCGCGATGCGTTCCCTCTCCTCGCGCCTCCGCGGCCGGCTCACGCAACCGCTCATGGTGCAAGGCGAGCGCCCGAAGCACCTGCTCCTTTCCCGATTCCGCGCCAGCGGCCGCGCAGTGCTGGTCGCGACGATGAGCTTCTGGGAGGGGGTGGACGTGCCCGGTTGGGCGCTCCGTCTCGTCGTTCTCGACAAGGTCCCGTTCGCGCCGCCCAACGACCCCGTCGTCGCGGCGCGATGCGCGGCGCTCGACAGGGAGGGGGGCAACGGCTTCACCCAGTACTCGGTGCCCTCGGCCGCAATGACCTTGAAGCAAGGCTTCGGCCGCTTGATTCGAACGCAACGCGACGCCGGGATCGTCGCCATCCTCGACAAGCGCATCGTGCGGAAGGGCTACGGCAGGGCCCTCCTCGCCGGGCTCCCGCCGGCGCGGCGCGTGCGCACGCTCGACGAGCTGGCGACCTTCTGGGAGGGCATTGCGTCCGACTCGTTTCCGGCTCGTGACCCTGACGAGAGCGGCGCCGCCGAGTCGCCAGTGCCCTGGCAGTAAGGCGGCGCGCGCCGGGTCGCGCCGAGTCTCGCTCCTCCAATCCCGCCGTGCTACACGCGCGAACAATGAGCGAGATCAGCGCCGTCCTCGCCCGCGCCATCCTCGATTCGCGCGGGAACCCCACAGTCGAAGTCGAAGTCCAGACCGCCACGGGCCAGGGTCGCGCAGCGGTGCCCAGCGGGGCGTCGACCGGCGAGCACGAAGCGCTCGAACTCCGCGACGGCGACAAGAAACGCTGGCTCGGTCGTGGAGTCTCGAAGGCCGTCGACAACGTGAATCAGTCGCTCGGCCCGTCGATCGTGGGCATGGACGCGCTCGACCAGTCCTCCGTCGATCGCGTGCTCCTCGATACCGACGGGACGCCGAACAAGAGCAAGATGGGCGCGAACGCCATCCTCGGCGTGTCGCTCGCGGTCGCGCGCGCCGCCGCCGACGCGGTCGGCCTGCCCTTGTGGCGCTACCTCGGGGGTGTCCAGGCGCGCGTCCTGCCGACGCCGCTCATGAACATCTTGAACGGCGGCATGCACGCCGACAACGGCCTCGAGATCCAGGAGTTCATGATCGTCCCGTTCGGCCTCCCGACCTTCGAGGAAGCGTTGCGGGCGGGGACCGAGATCTTCCACACGCTGAAGAAGATCCTCAAAGACCAGGGCCTCACGGTGGCCGTGGGCGACGAGGGCGGCTTCGCGCCGAAGCTCAAGTCGAACGAAGACGCGGTGCAGGTGGTCGTGCGCGCGATCGAAGAAGCCGGCTACGCGCCCGGCAAGGACGTGGGCATCGCGCTCGACTGCGCGGCGAGCGAGTTCTTCGACAAAAAATCGGGCCAATACACGTTCGACAAGAAGGCCATCTCGCGCGAAGAGCTGGTGGGTATCTACGAAGAGCTGTCTCGCAAGTACCCCATCATCTCGATCGAAGACGGCTGCGCCGAAGACGACTGGGACGGCTGGCAGCTGGCGACCAAGCGAATCGGCGACCGGGTGCAGCTCGTGGGCGACGACCTCTTCGTGACCAACGTCGAACGCCTGCGCCGGGGCATCGCCGGCGGCACGGCCAACGCCATCCTCATCAAGCTGAACCAGATCGGCTCGCTCACCGAGACCCTCGATTGCATGCGGGTCGCGGCGGAGAACGGCTACAAGTCGATCGTCAGTCACAGGTCGGGCGAGACCGAGGACTCGTTCATCGCTGACCTCGCCGTCGCCACGAACGCCGGCCAGATCAAGACGGGCTCGCTTTCACGGTCGGACCGTGTGGCGAAGTACAACCAGCTGCTTCGCATCGGCTTCGAGCTCGGACAGAGCGCCGTATACGCCGGGTCTGCCCCGTTCACTCGAAAGCGCAGCTAGGGCCGAATGCCGCTCATTTGAGAGGACAAGGGGATTCGCCGCAGAGAGCGCAGAGCCGTGAGTGGTGGGGGTACCGAGCGACGCGCGCGAGAGGTCAGCGCGGGCGGAGGCCCCGACACGGGCACGGTGATTCGTTGTACCGTGGAAGGGTCGGCCATGAAGACCTTTGACCAGATGTTACGCGAACTGGCGCGAACCGACGTCATCGAGTTCGCGGTCGCGAGCGATCGGCTCCCCTGCGTCAAGGTGGGTAGCAAGTACGAGCCGGTCGACGACGCGCCGCGACCAACGGGCCAGATCGTCGAGATGCTCGCGGCCTGGGGCGGGGGAGACCTCGTCAAGGATCTGGAGAGGAACCCCGCGCACTGGACCACGCGCATCGACGGCGTCGGCTCCGTGGGGGTCCAGGCGGTCATGCTCTCGGGCCGCGTCCAGGCGCGCTTCGCGGTCATCGTCCGCGACACGTCGCCCGCTCCGGAGCGAGCTCCCGCGAACAAGCCCGACGCCGCCCGCCCGACGGCGACCGGGGGCGGCACGCGACCCGACGGTCTCGAGGGGCTCCTCGCCGCGGCACGCGATCTCGACGCGAGCGACGTGCACGTCGTCGCCGGCCGGCCGGTGCTGATGCGTGTCGCGGGCGAGCTCTTGCCGCGAGGCGCACCCGTCCACGAGGTCGCCGTCGAGAAGATGATCGCGGCCATCGTGCCCGACCGGATGCGGTCCACGTTGACAGAGCAAGGGTCTTGCGACTTCGCCCTCGATCGCGGCGTCCTCGGTCGTTTCCGCGTGAACGTGTCGCGCCAGCGGACGGGCCTCAAGGCCTGCTTCCGGTGCATCCCCGCGGTGATCCCCACGCTCGCGTCGCTGGGCCTTCCCCCCGAGATCGAGAAGGCGACCCACCACCATCAGGGCCTCGTCCTCGTGACCGGCCCGACCGGCCACGGCAAGACGAGCACGCTGGCGGCCATCGTCGACATCATCAACCGCGAGACGGCCCGCCACGTCATCACCGTCGAAGACCCGGTGGAGTACGCACACCCGCGAAAGAAGGCGATGATCAGCCAGCGCGAGGTGGGCACTCACACGCGCTCGTTCGGGGCCGCGCTCAAGGCCTCGCTCCGCGAAGACCCGGACGTCATCGTCGTGGGCGAGCTCCGCGACACCGAGACCGTCCGGATGGCCCTCGCTGCGAGCGAGACGGGGCACCTCGTCCTCGGGACGATGAACACGCCGAGCTGCGCGAAGACCATCGACCGCGTCGTCGATCTCTTCCCGCCCGGCGATCAGCAACAGGTGCGAATGACCCTCGCGGGCGGCCTGCACCTCATCGTCGGGCAGCGCCTCATCTCCTCGGCCGACGGCAAGGGCATGGTGGCGGCCGCCGAGCTCTTGCCCGGTTCGGTCGCGCTCTGGAGCCTCATTCGCGACAACAAGACGTTCCAGATCCCGAGCCTCCAGCAGCGCGGGCGGGGGTTCGGCATCCTGCGGCTCGACGAAGCGCTGGCCGATCTGGTCCGTACCGGGCGGGCGACGGCGGCCGCGGCCCTCGCGGTCGCCGAGAACCCCGACGACTTCGAGGAGATACTCGCCGGCAAGTCGGCTGCCCCCAGGCCCCCGGAACCCGCGAAGAAAGAGGCCGTGGGCTTGCTCGGCAAGGCCGGTCAGCTCTTCGGAAAGCGAGGCGCGTGACATGGCCCGCATCGACGCCCTCTTCGATCAGTTGATCGCCGCCGGAGGGAGCGATCTCCATCTCGGCATCGGATACCCGCCGTTCATGCGTCAGCGCGGCGAGCTGGTCGCGATGCGCGAGGACGCGATCGACGCGGGCGAGATGGACGAGCTCCTCTTCGGGATCACCTTGCCCGAGCAGAAGAACACCATCCTCGAGACCCTCGACCTCGACTTCGCCTACGGCTACGGCACCAAGGCGCGGTTCCGGGCCAACTACTTCTACAAGACGACAGGGCTCGCGGCCGTCTTCCGCACGATCCCGAGCAAGGTGCTGACGCTCGAGGACCTGAATTGCCCCGCGGCGATCCGGAAGCTCGCCGAGCGCCGCGCCGGACTCGTGCTCGTGACCGGACCCACTGGTTCGGGCAAGTCGACGACGCTCGCCGCGATGATCGATCACATCAACCGTTCCCGTGCGTGCCACGTGCTCACGATCGAGGACCCGGTCGAGTTCGTGCACACTTCCCAGAAGGCGAGCATCACGCACCGCGAGATCGGCCCGCACGCGGCGAGCTACGCGCACGCGATCCGGAGCGCCGGGCGGGAGGACCCGAACGTCATTCTCATCGGCGAGCTTCGTACCAACGAGACCATGAAGCTAGCGCTCCAGCTGGCGAGCTTCGGCGTCCTCGTCTTCGCCACGGTCCACACGAACAGCGCGTCGGCGACCATCGACCGGATCGTCAACGCGTTCCCGTCCGACGAGCAGCCACAGGTGCGGGGAATGCTGGCCGAGAGCCTCGTCGGGATCGTCGCCCAGCAGCTGCTCCGGTCGGCCGATGGCAAGCGACGCGTCGCGGCCCACGAGATCTTGATCGGATCCCCGGCGCTCGCGTCGATGATCCGCGAGAACAAGACCTTCCAGATCCCGAGCATGATGCAGGGCGGGCAGGCCGTCGGGATGCAGACCATGGACATGGCGCTCGAGCGCTACGTCAAGGAGGGGCTCATCGCCCCCGAGACGGCGCTCGAGAAGGCGATCGACAAGGAGAGCTTCGCCAAGCTCGTGAAGCAGAACGAGATGGCGCCCCTCTGAGCCCCCGTCGCGAGGATCGCGCCCGCGAGCCCGATCCATCTCGTGTAATTTCCAGTACGATGCATCCCTGATGGCGAAGGAAGATCCCGAATGGGGGGGCTTTCTCCAGGCCACGTTCTTGGCGGTGCTCGAGTCGGCCGACGAGGGATTGGTCGTCTTCGACGCGGAGGGTCGGTGCCGGATGATCGGCCGCCGCGCCGGCGAGATCTTCGGCCTGGAGCCGGCTGCCTATGTCGGTCGCATGCGCCACGAGGTCCTGGCCGCTTTCGCGCAGGCCTGCGAGGAGCCCGACGCCCTGCTCGAGGTGGTGTCGTCCGACGCCGCGCGAACGGGCGCCAACGCCATCGTCGAGGTCGACGTCCGCCGGCCCAGGCCTCGCACCGTGATCTGCAAGGCGGTCCGGGTCCATCGCGACCCGCGGCCGCCGGCGTGGCTCATTCTCGTCAGCGACGTGACGCGCGAGCGCGCCGCCGAGCGCACCGGCAAGCAGCTACAGGCGCGCATCGTCGAGCTCACGGCGTACGACGCGCTCACCGGGCTGCTGAACTTCCGGCGGTTTCGTGAAGAGCTCGAGCGAGAGCACGGGCGGAGCACCCGCGCGTGGGACAGCTACGCCATCCTTCGCCTCGACATCGACGGGATGGGCGCGCTCAACGACGACTTCGGCCGCCCCGTGGGCGACCAGATCCTGGAGCGGGTCGCCGCGCGGTTGAAGACGTGTCTGCGCGAATACGACGTGCTCGCGCGCCTCGAGGGCGACGAGTTCGGCGTGCTCCTCCCCGGGGCCGACGAGTTGGCCGCCCGCGCCGTCGCCAAGCGTTTCTTCAGCACGCTGGACGTCGACGAGCTGAACCTCGACGAGCAACGGCGGGTCACCGTCTCGATGGGGTGCGCCCTCTGGGTCCCGCCCTCGGGCGAGTCCGTGACGCACATCCTGCAGCGCGCCGGGATCGCCCTCGTGGAAGCCCGGTCGTGGGGTACAGGCCAGCTCCACCTCGACGCCCCCGAGCCCGGTATTTGAACGCCCTCGGGGAGAGAGAAAGAGATTCGCCGCAGAGGCGCAGAGGGCGCAGAGCAGTGAGGGGGTTACCGAACGACTTGCGCGCGAGAGCCGGAAGACGCGCCCCACGAGCGTCTCGAACCCCCTCTCTTCTCTGCTTTGCGCCCTCTGCGCCTCCGCGGCCAATCTCCCGGCTCTAACGGTTCAAGTACTCGTCGTAGGTGCCGCCGAAGTCGACCATCTCGCAGCCGGGCCGGGCGTCGCCTGCCGGGCGGTCCCGGAGCTCGATGATCCGCGTGGCGAGACGCGAGACGAAGTGGTGGTCGTGGCTGACGAAGATGACGGTTCCCTCGAACTTGATGAGCCCTTCGAGGACCCCCTCGATCGACTCGATGTCGAGGTGGTTGGTCGGCTCGTCGAGCACCAGCGCGTTGTGCCGCCCGAGCACGATCTTCGCGAGGAGCAGGCGCGCGGCTTCGCCGCCGGAGAGGGCTTCGGTGGGCTTCAGCGCCGAGTCGCCGCTGAAGAGCAGGCGCCCGAGGATCCCCCGGATCTCCTCCTTCGTTCGGCGCGTGTCGAACCGGTAGAGCCAGTCGTACGGGGTGGTTCCCTTGCCCGTCTCGCCGAGCGACTCGTGGTGGTCCTGCGCGAAGTAGCCGACGCTGGCGTCGTGTCCCCAGCGGATTTCGCCCGCGTCGGGGGAAAGCGTGAAGGGCTTCGTCTCGCTGTCGAGCTGCGAATACGCCCCGACGAGGAGCTTCAGGAGCGTCGATTTTCCGATGCCGCTCCGCCCGATGACGGCCACGCGGTCGCCCCGGTTGAGGTTCATGGTGACGCCATCGAGCACCACCTTCTCGGCGAAGGCCTTGCGGACGCCGGCGATGCGGAGCACGTCGCGCCCGCTCGGCTTGTCGAACTCGAACCGCACGAACGGCCGCACGAGGCTGGAGCGCTTCGCCCCCTTGGTCTCGACGACCTCCTCGAGCTTCTCGATCTGCTTCAGGCGGCTCTGGGCCTGTTTGCTCTTCGACGCGTGCGAACCGAAGCGACGCACGAAGTCTTCCAGCTCGCCGATTTTCTTCTTCGCGCTCTGCGCCGTGGCCTCGCCGCGCTGCTGGTTCTCGTATTTCGCGCCCACGAACTCGGCGTAATTTCCCGTGTAGATCGTGATCGTCCGGAAGTCGACGTCGGCCACGTGGGTGGCCACAGAGTTCAAGAAATGCCGATCGTGCGACACGACCAGCAGCGTGCCCTTGTGCTGTTCGACCAGGAAGCGCGAGAGCCACTGGATCGACTCGAGGTCGAGATGGTTCGTCGGCTCGTCGAGAAGCATCACGTCGGGCCGCCCGAAGAGGACCTTCGCGATCAAGACGCGCAGCTTGTACCCGGCCGACAGCGACCGCATCGAGTCGCCGTGCCTCTCGACGGGAATGCCGAGCCCCACCAGGAGCTCGGCGGCCTCGCCCTCGGCCATGTAGCCGTCGTGCTCCGCGATGACGCCCTCGAGCTCGCCGAGGCGGACGCCGATCTCGTCGTCGACCTCCCCCGCGAGGAGCTTCTCTTTCTCGACCATCGCCGCCCAGAGGTCGGCCTTGCCGGCCATGACGGCGTCGAGGATTCGCTGCTCGTCGTAGGCGAAGTGGTTCTGCTCGAGGACGCCGATCTTGAGCGACGCCTGGATGTCGATCGCCCCCGCGTCCCAGTCTTCTTGGCGCGCGAGCATCTCGAGCAAGGTCGACTTGCCCGCGCCGTTCGCGCCCGTCACGCCGTAGCGTTTACCAGGGTCGAGCTGGACGCTGACGTTCTCGAAGAGGATCTTCGCGCCGTAGCGCTTCGTGACGTTGGAGAGGACAATCATGGGCGGATCATGGGGCGGAACTTCGGCCGGAACGTCCGGCGGATCGTGACGACGACCGGTGCGCCCGATTAGCACGGGCGAGCCGCGCTTGCCCGGCTCGAACGCCGCCCCCGGGTAGTTTCCCACTCGCCGAACGAGCCGCTACGCTGCACGCTGGGTGCGAGACGCCACTTTCTATGCGAGCGGCCTTCTCGAGCTGCACAACCTGACCGGCGCCGATCGGCGGGCGTCGTGGCGGCAGTCGATGGCGGTTCTCGCGCGCGCCACGAGCGAAGACGGGCCCGGCCCGCTCGAGGGGCTTCACCCGAACGCGTTGCTCGCGGGCGTGCGGGCCGCGCTCCAGGCAGGCCTCGCCGACGACCTCGACTGGCTCGCGCCCGCCGCAGCAGGCGCCGCGCTGTACGAGCTCGCCTCGGCGCTCCCGATCGGTCACGAGCAGCGGGAGATCGGCCGGCGCGTCCTCGCGCGGCTGCTCGCCGCCGATGCGGCGACGTTCGTCGTCATCGCCCGGCGCATGGCGCTCGGCGGCGGTCGCGGCCTCGGCAGCCCCGGGACGCGCGCCCGCATCGCCCTCGTCGCCGAGCTGCCGATCGGCGCCGGTGTGATCGACGGGCCGCTGGCCCTCGCTCTGGCTTCGCGCAGAGCCCTCGCGCGCGAGTGGATCGGCGAGCCCTCGACGGGATCGCTCCCGGCGCGCCGCCTCGCCGCCAGGCTCATCGAGCGCGCGGCCGTCGAGGCCGCCCGCAGGGCCGCGCAGGGAGACGACCACAGCCTCCGGGTCTTCAAGGGAGACACCGTGGCGCCGTCGTGGGTCCGCCTCCTGGCGGACCGGGAGTCGCTCGTCTGGCGCCACGCGGCCGTTGCTCGCGGGTTGATCGCGCCCTGGGTCCCCGCGCTCGCCAAGGAGATCGAAGACGGGCTCTCGCCGGCGCTGTCGCCCACGGCCTGGCGGCGAGCCGCGGCCTCGATGGCCGCTCAGATCGCGGTCGCGCCGGAGCGGGGCCTCGAGCTCGCGCAGCGGGCGCTGTCGCAGGGCCTCCTCGACCGCGATCCCGCAGCCGCAGCCGCGTTCCTCTGGGGACTGCCGCGGGCTGCCGACTCCGAGCCCGACGCCGCGCTCGAGCTCCTCGATCTCGTCCTGGCGAAGGCGGGCGCCGATATCGGCGAGGCGGCGATCGACCTCCGGGTCGAGCTCGGGAACTCGCCCGCAACCCAGCGAGCCTCGGCCCGCGCGCTCGCCCTGCTCGCCGCGCGCCCGAAGAGCGGCAGGGACGACGGCGCCGAAGCGATCGCGCGCGAAGTCTCCCACGATCTCGAAAAGGTCGATCGCGACGACGAGCCGGTCCGGGTCCAGATCGCCCGCGCCCTCGACGCCTTCGCGACCCAGGGAGCCAAGGAGGCCTACGCCCGCGCCCGCGACGTGCTCGCGGCCGCGCGCGGCTCGGTCGACGCCCTCGAGGCGGTCTCGCTCGAAGAGGACGGCGCCGAAGGTCGCGTCGGGTCGATTGCTCGACGCACTTCGCTCGCGGTGCTCCGCGATCTCGATACGAGCCTCCTCGAGCATGACGTCCTCGCCCACCTGCTGATGCTCGGGGGGGGCGAGGCGGCCCGGGGGATCGACGAGACCCTCGATGGCCTGCGCGATCGCATGGCCGAATGGATCCTCGCCCGCGAGGGTCTGCCACTCGAGCTCTCACCGGCAGGCACCCTCGTTCATCCGCATCCGACGCTCTCGCTGAGGCGTCTCCGGGCGCTGCTCCACCTCGCCGACGGCGACGTGGGCGACGACGAGAGCGATCCGCCGAGAGCGGCTCGCCGCCGCAAGCGCTGCATGAGGATCGCGCGGGCGCTGCTCGATCGCGTCGAGCGGGGTCCGCCCTCGGCGGTCAGGCGCACGATCCTCGCGGGCCTCGCGCGCTCGCTGGACGCGCTCGTCCGGGTCGGGGTGTGCGACGTCATCGACGCCTTCCTCGCGGTCGCCCGGCACCTCGTCGATCCTGGCGAGCTCCTCACGCTCGCCGAGGCGGCGATGAACCCCGAGCTCGTGCACTTGCTCGAGCGCTACGCGGCGTTCGCCAAGACGGTTCCGCTCGAACCCGAAGCCGCGATCGTCGCCCACGACGAGCTCGCGCAGAACCTCGTGAGCGAAGCGTCGAGCCGCAGCGAAGCGCTTCGGTCGGTGCTCGTGCGCGTCGGCAGCGCTCTCCAGGCGATGACCTCGGCCGAGTCGCTCCGGGCGCTGGCGCCTTCGGGCGGCAACGAACCCGAGGTCGTCCTGTCGCTCGAGACGGCGCTCGGTTCGCTGGCGCAGCTCGTCGTCGGCGCGCGCGCGCGGCTCGATCCCGACGGCGCGCCCTCGAACCCGCCGGCCGCGTCGAGGCCGCTGACCGTCGCGATCTCCCGCGTGCTCGCGGGAGTCGACGAGGCCCTCGGCGCCCAGGTCCTCGCTTCGGCGCTCGACGAGGTGCTGGCTGGGGTGCCGCGGGCCATCGGCAAGCTCGTCAGCCAGGTGGCGTGGCAGCTGACCGACCTGCCCAAAGAGAGCCGCGACTCGAGCGTCGCGCCCAGCTTGCGCGTCGTCGAGACGCTCCCCACGTGGTTGCCGCCCCGGCGGACGATCGGTGGGTTCTACGTGGTGCGCGCGCTTAGCGCGGGAGCCGTGGGCTCCGTCTTCGTCGCGACCCGCGTCGAAGACAAGGGCGAAGCGATGACCGAGCGCTTCGCGCTCAAGGTCCCCGAGTACTCCGCGAGCGTCGCGCGCAGCCTCAGCGAAGCCGAGTTCTTGACGATGTTTCGTGACGAGGCGAGCGCCCTCATCGCCTTGCCGCAGCACCCGAACCTCGCTCGGTTCGTCACCTTCGACGCCGGCAGCAAGCCGAAGCCGATCCTCGTGATGGAGCTGGTCGAGGGCACGACGCTCGAGCACGTGCTCGAAGCGGGCGGGGTCGACACCGCGCGGGTCTTGCAGGTGCTCGACGACGTCCTCCGGGGGCTCGAGGCCATGCACTCCGTTGGCGTCGGGCACCTGGATCTCAAGCCGTCGAACGTCGTCTTGCGGCGCGACGAGCAGGCGGTCCTCGTCGACTTCGGGCTGGCCGGCCGTCATATCCGCCCCGGCTGCGCGACGGGCGCGTACGGTGCGCCCGAAGTCTGGGGCGCGCTCGCGGGCCGCACCGATCTGACGCCCACGAAGTCCGACGTCTACGCCTTCGGCTGCGTCGCCTTCGAGGCGCTCACGTCGCGCGTGCTCTTCGAGGCCGAGACCGAGATGGCCCAGATCGCCAAGCACGTCGGGCACGACGGCTACCCGCCGCCGCTGAAGGCCCTCGCCAGGCACGCCCAGTTCGGCCCGCTGACGACGCTCCTCGCATCGACGCTTCGCCAGGACCCCTCGAATCGGCCGACGGCCGCGGCTGTCCGCAAGGAACTGGCGAAGCTCGCGCCCGCGCTGGGCCGGGCGAACTGGCCGCTCGACGCGCCGCGCGCCTGACACGCTCATGACCGGCGTGACCCGCGAGCGATCTCCCCTCGACGCGCGCATGGGCGGGCGGCTCGACGCGCCCGATCCCGACGGAGCCGACTGCGTGGCGTGCGGCCGGTGCTGCCACCACGGGCCCAGCACGGTTCATCTCCTCGAGCCGGACGAGGAGCGCGTGCTGCGCCACCCGGACGGCGCCGAGCTCCTTCGAAAGCTCACCGTGCTCGACAATCGCCCCCCGGGGTGGCGCTTCGTCAAGAACACCGGCGAGCGCTGCGCCGCCCTCGACGTGAGCGCGCCCGGGCGCTTCCCGTGCATCCTCTACGACGTGCGCCCCGACGACTGCCGCATCGTCGAGCCGGGCTCCCCGTGCTGCCTCGAGGCGAGGGCGCTGGGACACCTGGGAACGAGCGTCGACTTCGTCCGCCCGCGATAGATCGCGCGTCGGAGCCTGGCCGGCGCGTGCTCTGGAGACAGCAGCCCGCGGTCGGGTCGCGGCCGAACGCTAGCCGAGGATGGCCGTCGCGAGCTCGCCCGAGACGTCGGCCCGAACGAGCGCGTCGAGCGTCCCGATCATGCGGCTGGCCACGTAGACGATCGGCAAGTCGTCGCGCTCGCACCCGGCTTCGCGCAAGACGAAGTCGAGCGTTGCCTCGTCGCCGGCCACGTCGAGTCGCTTCCACACGTAGCCCTTGGCGCCGAGGAGCTCTTCGACGCGCGTCAGCTGGCGGACGTTCCGATCCTTCTCGAAGTAGACCAGGATCGGCGCGGCCTCCCTGGCGGTCGCCACGCTCGCGCTGGCGACGACCGGGCTCGATCCGCCGGCCTGCGCGCTTCGCAGCTCGGCCAGGCGCTGGCGGCCCCGAGCGCGCTTGCCCAGCTCGTCGAGCGGCGCCAGCGGCCGCCCGAGCGTCGCGTTCAGGCGGCGGGCGAGGTCTTTCGGGAGGCGGATCGGGGCGAGCGAATCGCCGGTAGGGGTGGCGATCGCGCGGTAGAGGGCGTCACGGACTCGGTCGAGCATGGCGATGGCGACGCCCAACCAATGGCAATCGGGCGAGAGAGTCAAGCGCCGTGGAACGGTAGCGAAGGTCTCCCGCGCCGCGGGCGCGCTATCGTGGGGCCACCATGTACGAAGGCGCCGGGGAAGCATTCGCCTCCACGCTCGACGAAATCCGGGCCGCCGGGCTCGAGAAGGGCGAGCGGAGCTTGCTCGGCCCGCAGGGCGCCTCGATACGCGTGAGCGAGGCGTCGGGGCCCGTCCTCAACTTCTGCGCGAACAACTACCTCGGCCTGAGCTCGCATCCCCGCGTGCTCGAGGCAGCGCGCGCCGCGCTCGACGCGTACGGCTACGGCCTCTCGAGCGTGCGGTTCATCTGCGGAACGCAAGACGTCCACAAGACGCTCGAGGCGCGCCTCGCGCGGTTCTTCGGCATGGAAGACGCCATTCTCTACTCGTCGTGCTTCGACGCGAACGGAGGGCTCTTCGAGACGCTCCTCGACGAGCGGGACGCCGTCGTCAGTGACGCGCTGAACCACGCGTCGATCATCGACGGCATCCGCCTCAGCAAAGCCGTCCGCCTCAGGTACCCGCACGGCGACCTCGAAGCGCTCGAAGCGGCGCTCGTCGCCTCCAAAGAGAAGCGCCTGCGCCTCATCGCGACCGACGGCGTCTTCTCGATGGACGGCGACGTCGCGCCCCTCGATCGCATCTGCGATCTGGCCGACCGCCACCGCGCGCTCGTCATGGTCGACGACAGCCACGCGAGCGGATTCATCGGCGCGACGGGGCGAGGCTCGATCGAGCACTGCGGCGTCATGGGCCGCGTCGACATCCTCACGTCGACACTGGGCAAGGCCCTCGGCGGCGCGGCGGGCGGCTTCACCGCCGGGCGAGCCGGGGCGGTGGCGCTTTTGAGGCAGCGATCGCGGCCGTACCTCTTCTCGAACAGCATCGCGCCGCCGATCGTCGGCGCCAGCCTGGCGGTGCTCGACCTCCTCGAATCGAACGACGGCTCGCCCCGCCTCGCCGATCGCGTCCTCGAGAACGCCGTGCGGTTCCGGGGGGGCATGACGCAGGCAGGGTTCTGCATCCGTCCCGGCTTCCATCCGATCGTTCCCGTCATGATGAGCGGCCCCCGAGCCGAGGACGGCGGCGACGCGAGGCTCGCCCGAGACGTGGCCGCCGCGATGCTCGATGAAGGGGTCTACGTCGTCGGCTTCTCGTTCCCCGTCGTACCCCGCGGCCAGGCGCGAATTCGAGTCCAGCTCTCGGCGGCGCACACGGCCAGAATGGTCGATCGCGCGGTCGAGGCGTTCACTCGCGTGGGCAAGCGGTTCGAACTAATCTAAAGAACCCGCATGCCAAAACCGGTCGTGCTCGTCACGGGTGCCAACGGCGAGATCGGCAAGTCGCTCCTGCATACGGTGGCCGCGCAGGGAGGGTTCGAAGTCGTCACGCTCGATCTCTCCCTTCCGCCAGACACGATCCGCTCCCTGGTCTCGGCGAGCTACGCCGGCAACATCATGGACCGGTACCTCCTCGACCAGGTCGCGGCGCACCACGAGGTCGACACGGTGTTCCACCTGGCGGCGCTCCTGTCGGCGCGCGGTGAGCGGGACCCCGAGCTCGCCCACCAGGTGAACGTCGAGGGGACGCTCAACGTCCTTCGCATGGCCCAGAACCAGTCGGCGCGCCTGGGCCGTTCCGTCCGCTTTATCTTCCCGAGCTCGATCGCGGTCTACGGGCTCCCGTCGCTCGAAGAGAAGCGCGCGGTCGGGCGGATCCGCGAAGAGCAGTGGAACGTCCCGATCACGATGTACGGCTGCAACAAGCTCTATTGCGAGCACGTGGGCCGCTACTTCAACCTCTACGCCCACCAGATGGGGAACCCCAGCGCGTCGCGCCTCGACTTCAGGTCCATTCGCCTCCCGGGCCTCATTTCGGCCGACTCGGTGCCCATCGGCGGCACCAGCGACTTCGGGCCGGGGATGATCCACGCCGCCGCGAGCGCGACGCCGTACTCGTGCTCCGTCAGGCCCGACGCGCGCATCCCCTTCATGGCGACGCCCGACGCCGTGCGCGCGCTCCTCGATCTCGCGAGCGTCGATCGCGAGCGGCTCACGACCTCGGTCTACAACATCGGCGCCTTCAGCCTGAGCGCCGCTCAGATCGCCGACCGGGTCAAGAAGGCCTTTCCGGCGGCGCGCATCGACTACGAGCCCGACCCGGTGCGCACCGCGATCCTGGCCTCGTGGCCCGAAGACGTCGACGACGCGCGCGCGCGAAAAGACTGGGGCTGGGAGGCCGCCTATCCGTGGGACCGGGCGTTCGACGAGTACCTCGTGCCCAACGTCACGGCGAAGTATCGGTGAGCCGTTCGAGCGCGGCGCGGATTCGTTCGGGCAGAGGCGCCGGCCGGCGGGTGAGGCGATCGACGAAGACGTGGACGAACCACCCGTGGGCCGACGGTTCGGCCTGGCCTTGCCCGAAGATCCCGATCTCGTAGCGCACGCTCGATCGACCGAGGTGCGCGACGCGCAGGCCGGCATCGATCGTGTCCGGAAAGGCCACGGGCCGGAGATAGGCGCAGTGCGACTCGACGCAGACGCCGATGGTGCCGCCGCCGGCGATGTCGAGGCCGCCCTCGTCGATGAGGTAGCGGTTGATGACCGTGTCGAAGTACGCGTAGTAAACGACGTTGTTGACGTGACCGTAGACGTCGTTGTCCATCCAGCGCGTGGCGATGGGCAAGAAGTGACGGAACGCGTCGCGGGCGGGGGCTTTCGCTTCGTTCGGCATGGGCTTCACGCGGTTCGCTCCGCCGGCGCTCACCAGTAGGCCAGCGCGCCGCGAAAGAGCGACCGCATCGCCGCGTCGTCGATCGGCATCGGCGCGTTGTCGACCAGGCGCTTCTGCATGATCGACCCGCGCGTCAGCGCGTCGAGATCGCCCTCGCCGTAGCCGACGCCGCCGACGCCGTTCGGCACGCCCGCCGCGCGCATCAACTCGATGACCCGGCCGGAGAGGCACGCTCCCGCGTCCCCGGGCCCGACGCCGTGCACGTCGGCGCCGAGGGCCGCGGCAGCCTCGATGTGGCGTTCGGGGGACGTCGACGCGGTCACGCGGAACACGCTCGGCGCGTTGACGACGACGGAGATGCCGTGGGGAATCATCGCTTCGTGCTGCGGATACCCCGGGCATTTGTAGTCGCGGACGAGCCCGGCCACGGCGTACGACATCGCGTGCGGGAGATGCACGCCGGCGTTGCCAAACGCGATGCCGGCGAGGGTGGCGCCCCACGAGAGCGACTCGCGCGCTTCGCGGTCGCTGGCGTCGCTCACCGCGCGAACGAAGTACTTGCCCGCGATTCGTAGCGCCTCGAGGGCCCCCACGTCGCTCCAGGGGTTGCGTCCTTGACTCATCGGTCGCAGAGACGGCTTCTCCGGGCGGGCCCGAGCCGTGTAGGGCCTGGCGGTGAACGACTCGAGCGCATGGCTCAAGACGTCGAAGCCGCTCGCCGCCACCACCATCGAGGGGAGCGTGCGCGTGCAGGTGGGGTCGATGAGGGCCAGGGTCGGGCGGAGGCGCCGCGAAGCGATGCCTGTCTTGGCCTTCAACTTGAGGTCGTCGAACACCGCGATGCCGGTGCATTCGCTGCCCGTGCCGCAGGTGGTCGGGCAGGCGATGTGGGGCGGAAGCGCGCCGGGGATGGGCTTGCCATCGCCGATGGGCGCGTTGACGTAGGTGCGCAGCTCGGCGGGATACGTCGCGTAGAGGAGCGCCGCCTTGCACGTGTCGATGACCGACCCCCCACCGACCGAAATGTATCCGTCGAAGCGCCCCGCGCTGGCGAACTCGGTCGCCGCGCGGAACGACATGTCGGTCGGCTCGACGTGGACGTCCATGTACACTTCCGCCTCGATTCCAGCGGCGCGGAGCGAGCGAAGTACCGTCTCGACGGGCTCGAGCGCGGCGAGCGTCGCGTCGGTGAAGACCGCGGCGCGCCGGCACGAAAGGGCGCGAAGATGCTCGCCGGCCTCGGCGAGGACGCCGGCGCCGAACGCGATCGACGACGGATCGACCGAGAAAGCGGACTCGTTGCCCTCGACGACGACGTAGTGGCAGCAGGTCATGGGCCGGGGGTTTAGAGCGAAACCGCGAGTACGTGAAGTCGTTCGAGTGTCCGCGATCCGCGCAGGTGGCTGATTTCGCGACGCAACGCGCTAGCGGCACACCGCTTGCTGAGGATGCTGTCAGCCTGAAGGCACCCGCACGGTGCGCGTGCCGACGCCCGCGCGGTATTCCGCGAAGCGCGCTTCCTGTCCAGAGGTCCCCCGTGACAGCTCGAAACCTTGCCTTCACTGCATCTCGTCTCGTTCCGGTCGTTTGCGCGCTGGCCCTGCCTGCGTTCTTCGCCCTGGGCTGTGCGGGCTACGCAACCGTCGACGGATACGACGCCACGTACGTCGATCCGCCCCCGCCCGCCGTGGTGGTCGCGCCGTCGTACCGCGTGCGCGACGGGTACGTCTACGAGGCGCAAGGCCGCTACTATCATATGCATGCCGGTCGCTGGGTCACGTACCGGCGGCTGCCGCACGAGGCCGTTCGCGTCGAAGGCCGCGCGAATTTCCAGCGCCGCTGACGGGGCGCCCGCGGCGGTCTGCTCGCGCGTGCTCGTGCGTGCTACGCCGGGTCGATGCCTTCCAGGTCCGGCAGCGGGCCCTCGGGTCCGTCGTCTCACGGGCCCGACGTGACCGCGGCGCTCGATCGGCTCTACGCCGCGCCGCTCGACGGCTTCGTCGCGGTGCGGCGCGAGCTCGCCGGGCAGCTGAAGGCCGGCGGCGACGTCGCGGCGTCGCGGCTCGTGGGGGCCCTGGCCAAACCCTCGCGAACAGCCTGGGCGTTGAACCAGGTCGCTCGCAAGCGCCCGGCGCTCGTGCAGGCCGCGCTCGACGCCCATGTCACCGCGCAGGCCGTTCGGAAAGGCGGCGACGCCGAGGCCATGCGCGCAAGCGCCCGGGCCTATCGTGACCGCGTCACCGAAGTCATCGCCCTCGCGACCCAGCTGGTGCACGAAGACGGAAGCGAGCTCGCGTCCGCGCAAAGCCGTCGCATCGGCGCAACGTTGCAAGCGGTCGCGACCGGCGGCGATCCGGGTTTGCGAGAAGCGCTCATGAAAGGCCAGCTGGTCGGCGACGTCGACGTCGACGATCCGTTCGCCGGGCTCGAACTCGCCCCACGCGCCGAGCACGACGGCCCCAGAGGCACTCGTGCCGCGCCAGCGACGGCGGCTCGAAGCCTGTCGCATGAACCGAGCGCGCGACACGGGGCGACCGACTCGGCCGCCGCGCGCGCCGGCGCGGATGCAGCGGCGCGACAGGCGGCGGAACGCGAGCGACAGGCGCGCGCGCAGGAGCGAGAAGTGAAGCGCGCCCGACTGGCTGCGCTCGAAACCGAGGTGAAAGAGGCCCGCGCGTCTGCGCGTGAAGCCGAGGTCACCGCGACACGTGCGCAGAGCGAAGCGGAGCGCGCGCGACGGGCCGTGGAAGCGATCGAGAAGCGAATCGAAGAAGCACGCAGAGACCTGCGAGGGGACGCTTAGTCAAATGGGGGCGCACGTGGGGGCGTCGCGCCGAGGCCGGCGCCGCAGGTCAACGATCGGCCGAGATGACCGCGGTGATCAGTCCGCCGCCGAGCATGCAGCAGGAGCCGGCGACCGCGAAGAGACCGCCGCCGGACAGGAGGCCGACGGCGGCGACCACGGGTGCGAGGCCGATCGCAGCGCTCGCCAGAAACATTCCGCCCGGAACCACGTTGCTGTTCGGCTCGGGAAGAATCGAGTTACGCAAGTCGAGCATTTGTTTCATCGCCATGATGACGAGAGCAATTGCATGAAGCGGGCCGCATGCCGCACCGCGTAAAGGGCGACGCTGTCGGCCGCACGGATGGGTCGCTCGAAGGCGCGTGATAGAACCGCGCTGATGGCCCGTCCTCGCACAGCGCGCCGCGTCGCACGCGGTTCCGACGCCCTCTTCGCATCGAAGGCGCCGTCGCGCAAGGTGCCCTTCGAGTTCGTGCTCGACGCTGTCGCCGGGGCCGGTGCGTACACGAAGTTCTTCTTCGGCTGCACCGCGATCTACCTCGATGACAAGATCGTGTTCGTGCTCCGCGACAAAGCCGCCGCAGTCGTTGACAACGGCGTCTGGATTGCCACGACCAGGGAGCATCACGCTTCGCTCAAGCGTGAGTTGCCGTCGATGCGATCGATCACCGTCTTCGGCGATGGCGAGACCGGCTGGCAATTGTTGCCGGCAGAAGACGACGGCTTCGAAGAGCAAGCGATGCGCGCGTGCGAGCTTGTCGTCGCGGGCGACCCGCGCATCGGCAAGGTGCCGACGAAGAAGGCGCGAAGGCGCTTGCCCACGCGTTCGTGAGCGAGCGTTCGCCGCGGCGGGCGCAGCGCTAGCCCGGGCGAGGCACGATGCCTGGGGCGATGCCTGGTGTGTGTGTCGCGCTCATCTCGGTATCTCGACGACCGGTGTGGGGTTCTCCGTAGCGCTCTGCGCCGTCGCCCCGGTGATCTTCTGCTTCTGCTTCTTGCCCATCGTTTGCCGCGCGGCGCGCGTTGCCTTCGCCTTGGCGACCGCGGTCTCGGGGGTGATCGGTCGGGGCTTGCGCGGGGCGACGCCGAAGTCGGCGAGAGCGTCGAGCGAACCTCCGTAAGCGATCTGCAGGACCTGCTTCAGCCCCGAGACGGCTCGCTTGGCCCTGGCTCGTTCGTCTTCATCGGTCTGAACCGCAGCGAGCCAGGTGGCTCGGGTCGTGATCGCCTTGCTGGCGGCTGCGATCCGCGCTTCGAGGATCGCGATGAGATCGGCCGCCATGTGGGACGTGCCGTCGATGATGATCGAAGCGAGCTCCGACTCCCGTTTCTTGAGCCCGTCGATCAGGCTCTGGTCCACGTAGACCTGCTGCGAGCGGTTGACGATTCGCATGGCCATGATGCCTCTCCGTTGGATCGAGATGGTTCCCGTCGTCGGAAGGCGATCCGTGGGTGCCCCGTGCGCCCCTCGTCGCCCTCCCCCCTTAACCGTTCGTTCCCCGCCGTTTCCGCGAAAAATAAATGCGAAATCGTAAAAGCCGAGCGATCTCGGGTCACCGGGCTCCGTCGTACTAGGCCCATCGAGTCCGTAGAGCGTCCTACGCGGTCCTGGCTGCCGCCCAGCTGGACGTGCGCCGTCGTCGATGTCGACTCCGTGCTCTTCATCGGCGCGAGCGATGGGACGACGGCTGTCTCCCGTCCGCTGCGTGTCGGCGACGTGCGCGAGGTGTGGATCGAGATCTGCGCCATCGCCTGGTCGACGGTCGACAACTGCCTTCCGCCGCCGTTGAGCGACGAGGACAGGGCGAGCCGCGACGCGTTCTATCGCGCTGAGCGCGAGCGGGGGGCGAGTTGATGGGCGCGTTGCTCGAAATGAGCCGCTTAGGGCGCGTGCGCTGCTGGGGGCTGCGAGCGCGCAGACATCGGCAGATCGAGGCGGAGCTGCTGCTCCGGGCTCGTGGTGCGAGGCGCGCCCGCCGGGCCTCCCGTCTCTCGCGCTCCGCGGCCACAAGCCCGACAACCTCGAACCGCGCCCCGATCTGGCGAACGTCAGTCTCGCCGTGCGGAGGATTCTCTCCGCCGCGAGGCAGAAAGAAGGTCGCGACGCGCTCGCGCTTTACTGGATGCAGGATGCACCCGACGCGCGAGACTGGCGCCTCAGAAACATGAGCGCAGGCGAGCTCGATGACCTCGACCGGGCCCGAGAGCGAAACATGCAGATCGAAAAAGACCGCCTCGCCGCCGCAGCCTTCGCGGCTGGCCAGCGCTCGGGCCCCCCCGAAACGAAACGCGAAAACCCTGAACCGAAGGCCAACAGTGAGCGCGTCGTCGCGGTGCTCGCGGCCGCACTGGAGTAGTCATCATGATTTCAGATCTCGAACATTGCGATCGTCTCCAGCGCGGAATTCAGGCGCAAATCAACTGCCGCGAAATTGTCAACGGAGCGGCCGTCACGTGGGCGCCAACATCGGACCCCCGTGAAATCGTGCGACGTCAGGCGTACCTCGATGCGCTCGGCATCGGACCACCTCAATAACGGCAACGTGCTCCACTCGGATCTCCGAAACTACGTGCGCGGTCTCGCCGTCGAGCTCGCGCTCGAGGTGCGGTCGTGACGACCCGACTCGTGGGACTTGTCGACGAGCTTTTCGGCGCGCCGATGCGCGAGAAGAAAGCGAAGGAAGCCGAGGCCGCGAAGCAGGCGGCCGACATTGCGGCGCAGGTCGCCGAGTTGCAGAAGAGAATCCGCGTGCGCGAACGGGTACTCCGACAAGAGGCAGGCGCGGCGAGGAAGCAAAAGATCGACGCTGCGATGACGACGATCCAAAGCGAGCGTGCAGCGCGAGGCAAGCGCACGCTCGACGAAGCATCGCTCCGCTCGAAGGCTGCGCAACGCGCGCGGGGCCCGAATCCCGATCGACGGCCTGGCCGAGTTCTACCGCGAGCACTTCGTCCGGGACGCGGGCGTCGACCGCCCCGCTCCAAGAGCCGGCTGCCGCTCCGGGTGCATGACCTCCGTGGGTTCTTCATCACGTACGCGCTCGCCGGGGGCGCGACGGAGACCTGGGTCATGGATCGGACGGGCCACAAGTCGAGCACGATGGTGAACCGCTATCGACGGGTCGCGCGAACCGTGGCAGAAGCGCGGGCCGGTTCGCCGACCCCCCTTCACCTTGCCATCCCCGAACTTGCCGCCGCGTTCACGGCGGCAAACGCGGCGGCAGAAACGAAAAAGGAGACCCCGAGACGCTCAGTAAGTGCTAGGAATCGCAAGACAAACGGGCCGGTAGCTCAGTCGGTAGAGCTGCGGACTTTTAATCCGTAGGTCCCGGGTTCGAGTCCCGGCCGGCCCACCCGCTGGAACAATTGGGGGCTCGGGTGTTTGACCCGAAAATCCGCCGACGCGCCCGAGCCGCCATCGTCCTTCGTACAAGACTTGCCGGAAGATCTCGAGGCGCTCGCCATCGCGCTCCTCGCCCCGGATCCAGCGAACCGCCCGACCGCCGCGGACATCTTGCGGCAACTCGGCACACTCCGAGCGACCCCGCTCCCGGGGCGCGGGTCTCCGACGGGCCGGAGACGACTCGCCTCGTCGGACGCGAAACGGAGCTCCTCGCGCTTCGTGACGCGTTCGAGGGAACGCGCCGGGGTCTCCCGATAGGGGTCCGGGTTTCGAGGCGGAGTGAACCGCGAGCGATGGGCGTGGCCGCCTCCGCGAGGCGTAGCCTCGCTCTCGACCCGCACGACCTCGGGAGCCAGCGGGTCTTCGACCCCTCTCGGCTCTGCGCCCTCTGCGCCTCTGCGGCGAATCTCTCTCTCGCACGCATCCGCGCCGGCGCGATTTCACATGTCGGAGGCCGCGCCGGGGGCCTTCGCGGCCGCTTCGTCCCCGCGCCGATGCTCGAATGAGACGGTGGGTGAGAGCGAGCCGGTCGGTCGCGCGCGACTCCAAAGGTACGAGAGCCGTCCGTTCTGGCCTCAATGGCGGCGATTCGCGTCGCGCGTCGCTTGACGACGTCTCGGGCAGCCATCCGGGCCAGTGGAGTCGTGGCGGTACCGTCACCATTCTCCCTCGTCATTGGACGGCGTCGGGTCGCGCAGAGATAGAAGGGCGTCACCAGAAGATACCTTCGAGCATCCGCGCGTGATCCACCGTCGACGCCTGCTTGCGAGGCGAGGTTGAGTGTGGCAATGAATGTCGAAATAGCCGCGGTGAGAGGCAGAGACCATCATCGAACCGGCCGCGCGCGTGTCCTTTGAGAGGTACGCGCGTGTCTCTGGCAGATAGCGACGACCGGCCATCTCGAACGCCCGGGCCTGGACCCGCTCCGACGAAGCATCGACGGGAAAGAAACATCATGAGAATGGAACTCTTTAGTTCGCGGTGGATTTTCCTCTCGTGCGTCGCGCTCGCGGCCTGCGCGGCCAGCGGCGACACGACCGACAACGTCGCGGGCTCGTCGTCGTCGGGCGGTACGAAGGCCAAGAGCAGCTCGGGCAGCAGCTCGGGGAGCTCGGGCAGTAGCTCCGGCAACAGTTCAGGAAATAGCTCCGGCAACAGCTCCGGCGTGACGGGCGACGACTCGGGTGTCGCCAGCGACGACGGCGGGTTCGGTAACGATACCGGCACGGGGTCGGGAGCGGGTTCCGATTCGGGCTCGGTCGGCGGAATGGGCTGCGACGGGTTCGCGGGCTACATCCGGGGCGCGGCGCCGACGGCCGCGACCGTCATCACGAAGACCGGCGACTACTCCGTCATGTCTTACGCGGCCGACGCGAGCGTACGCAAGACGAACGCCTACGACGTGACGAGTGCGCACATCTACTATCCGACCGGCGCGACCGCGCCCTTCGCGGCCGTCGCGATCGTCCCGGGCTTCACCGCGGCAGAGTCTTCTATTGCCGCGTGGGCCCCGTTCCTCGCGTCGCGCGGGATCGTCGTCATGACGATCGGCACGTCGAACCCCAGCACGGGCGCGGGCGACACGAGCGTCGCGCCGCCCGTCCGCGAAGCGGCCCTGCTCGACGCGCTGACCACGATCAAGGGCGAGAACACCCGCTCCGGCAGCGCCCTGAACGGCAAGCTCGACGTGAACCGCCTCGCGGTCTCGGGCTGGTCGATGGGCGGCGGCGGCACGCTGCTCGCCGCGAACGACACGCCCTCGCTCAAGGCCGCGATGGCCATGTGCGCGTGGAATCCGGGCGGCATGTACCCGATGGACGTCGTGCCGACGCTGATGTTCGGCGGAACGAACGACGTGCTCGCCGGCGCACCCATGCCCGACGACCAGTACATGAGCATCCCGGCCACCACGTCCAAGCTCCTCTACGTCGTCCAGGGTGGCTCCCACTCCGTCGCCAACGATCCGGCGGGCGGGAGCGGCAAGTACGACGTCGGCCGCATCGGCCTCTCGTGGATGAAGACGTTCCTCGAGTGCGACACGCGCTACAAGCAGTTCCTCACGAAGCCGACCGACGCGTCCGAGTTCCAGACCACGGTCCAATGAGCCTCGCCGCCTCGCCGCCTCGCCGCCTCGCACCACGCGCGAGCGTGTTGCGAGGGGTGCGCCGAGGCGCTGGAGAAGCTCGCGTCCCCGCAGCTCCCGCGGACCTTCTTCGGCGGCGTGGAACGAAGGTGAAGTAGAGCCGCGCCCCGGCAGGGCGTACCGTGAGGGCATGGACTTTCGCCCTTCGCCCCGCGCCGAGGACTTCGCGCAGCGGGTCCGCGCTTTCCTCCGTGATCACATTCGCCCGGTCGAGCTGCAGACGCTCGGCGCGCTCGCCGCGAAAGGCTCGACCAGCGACTGGACGACGTGGGTCGTATCGCCTGCGGTCGAGGCCCTGAAGGCCAAGGCCCGCGCCGAGGGTCTCTGGAACCTGTTCTTGCCGGACGCGAAGCGCGGCGCGGGCCTCAACAACACGGAATACGCGGGGATCGCCGAAGAGATGGGCCAAAGCATGCTCGCCCCCGAGATCTTCAACTGCAACGCGCCCGACAGCGGCAACATGGAAGTCCTCTGGCACTTCGGCTCGCCCGAACAGAAGGAGCAGTGGCTGGAGCCGCTCCTGGAAGGGCGCATCCGCTCGTCGTTCTGCATGACGGAGCCCGACGTCGCCTCCTCCGATGCGACGAACATTAAGGCGACCGCCGCGGTTCAAGGCGACGAGGTCGTGCTCAACGGCAAGAAATGGTGGTCCACGGGGGTCGGCCATCCGAACTGCGAGATCGCCATCTTCATGGGGTTGACCGACGCCTCGGCCGATCGGCACCACCAGCACAGCATGGTGCTGGTGCCGCTCGACACGCCCGGCGTCACCATCAAGCGGATGCTGCCCGTCTTCGGCGTCTACGACGAGCCCTACGGGCACGGCGAGGTCTGGTTCGAGAACGTGCGGCTGCCGGTTTCGAGCTTCATCTCGGGGCCGGGCAAGGGCTTCGAGATCGCGCAGAGCCGCCTGGGGCCCGGTCGCATCCATCACGCAATGCGCTGCATCGGTGCGTCGGAGCTCGCGCTGCAGCTCCTCATCGAGCGCGGCCTCTCTCGGGTCGCGTTCGGCAAGCCGCTCCTCAACCTGGGGGGCAACCGCGAGAAGGTCGCGGACCTCCGCATCGCGATCGACCAGGCGCGCCTCCTCACGCTCTTCGCCGCGTGGAAGCTCGACGAGCTCGGGCCGCTCGGCGCCTTGCGCGAGATCTCGGCGATCAAGGTTGTCGCGCCGAGCGTCTTGCAGCACGTGGTCGACGAGGCGATCCAGATCCACGGCGGCGCCGGCGTCTCGTTCGACTTCCCGTTGACGGCGCTCTTCGCCGTCGCGCGCGCGCTGCGCCTGGCCGACGGGCCGGACGCCGTTCATCGGGGCGTGATCGCCCGCCTCGAGCTCGCCAAGTACGGCGCAAGCCGCTTTCCGGGGCAGGGCCGGGCATGAGTCAGCGACGGCGCGATTTACCTCAGCACCCTCAACGAGCACGGCCACTTCGAGGGCGAGCACGCCGCGATGATGACCTACCGGTAGTGGTCGAGCAGGGCGTGCCGCGTCTCGCGTCTCGCGTCTCGCGTCTCGCGTCTACGCGGCACGCTCGGGGGGAACCGGCGGTCGGGCGGTCGTGCCCTCTCCGCTCAACGTGAAGGTGAAGGTCGCTCCGCGGTCCGGTTCGCCCTGCGCCCAGACGCGCCCGCCGTGTCGGCTCACGATGCGCTGCACCGTCGCGAGGCCGATCCCCGTCCCCGGGTAGTCGCGGACGTCGTGCAGCCGCTGGAAGGCGCCGAAGAGCTTGTGCACGTAACGCCCGTCGAACCCCGCGCCGTTGTCTCGCACGAAGAAGGCTTGCCGCCCGTCTTCAAGGGTCTCGCCGATCTCGATGTGGGCCGGGGACCGGCCGGCGGTGAACTTGAAGGCGTTGTCGAGGAGGTTGTCGAACACGAGGCGCAAGAGCCGAGGGTCGCCGCGGGTCTTGAGCGAAGGCGCGATCTCGACGCGGACGTCCCGCGCGGTCGCCGCCAGCTTGAACTCGGCGGCGCTTGCCGTCGCGATCTGGCTCAGGTCAACGTCTCCGACCTCGACGGGGGCGCGTGAGATTCGCGACAGCAAGCAGATTCGGGCCAACGAGCGCACGCGTCTCCTGGCCGTCGTCGTCCTCACGTCCTCCCGCGAGGAAGAAGACATCGTCCGGAGCTACTCCCTCGGGGCCAACAGCTACGTGCGAAAGCCGGTCAATTTCTCGGATTTCAACGAGGCGGTCAGGGCTCTCGGTCTCTTCTGGCTGCTCTTGAACGAGATCCCGACCATCCGAGTCCGCTAGTGAGCGAGCCGCGAAGCGCTCGTTCGAATACGAGACATCGTGCGCGACCTGAAGCTCTTCTCGAGACCCCACGAGAGCTGGCGCTCGAGACGGGCGCTCGAGAGGGATCACTGCGTCGGCGGGTGAGTCCTGGCGGGGCCCGCCGGGTCGGCGCAGAGCCGTTCGAGCCGCTCGAGGACGCTGCGAGCGCTCATCGTCTGCTTGTACACGTAGAGCGCACCGGGCAGGTCGCCCTCGAGGACGTCTTCGCTCACGCGGAGCTTGGCGCTGACGGCGAAGAGAACGCGCTGGGCGAGCCCTGCCTGCACCAGCTCGACCCGCTTCCACACGGCGTCGCGGCTCCAGTAGCCCATCACTTCGAGATACACGCGGTCCTCGGGCGCCGACCGTCCTTTCCCCGTGGGCCGCCGCTCGAAGACGAGATCGGGCACCGAGAGCCCCACCCCCGGCAGCTCGAGGATCGCGCCGTTGGACGACACCCGCCACGCCGACGCGAGCGCCTCGAAGCTCCGCACCAGAGCCTCGACCTCGTCGGGCAGCGGCGGAGCCGCCGTCGTCGCGAGCAGGCGCTCGCCGCTGATCCGGAAGACGAGCGGCGTCCGGTCCTTGCCCCAGCGGACGTCGGCCTCGAGGCGCCATCGATCGCACCCTTCGAGCGCCGGCAGAACGAGGGCGAGCTGGAGGCCGTACCTGGTGACCGATTCGAAGAGGCTGAAGGGACCGTCGATCGCGATGCGGTGTCCCTCGCCGCGCTTCTCGATGGTGTGGAGGAGGCGGAGGAACTTCAGCCGTCTGAAGAGGGCACGGAGGGCGAGGGGAGACGTGCATTGCACGTCGACGGTGACCTTCACGGCGCGAAGGAGAACGGCCTGAGCCTGCGCGCTCTCGTAGTCGCTCACGAGCCGCTCCGCGGAGGAGCCGGAGAACGCCGCCAGGACGTGAGCGCCGCGCAGATCGGCGAACAGCGCGCGCTCGATGGCCTCGGTCGACGTGCCCCGCTCCTTCGCCACAGCGGCCACGACGGCCTGGCGGTCGAAGCGCTCCGTGATCGACAGCGCGGCCCGCGCGGCGCTCGCTCGCGTGAACACGTCGTGACGGACGGCGACGGGGTCGGCGTCGTCGGCGGCGTCGAACTGGCAGCGGTCTTCGACGAGCTTGGCCAGCCCGTCGCGGAGACGATGCTCCCGCGGCCCGGCGTCGACCGCCGAGAGGGCGAGAGAGAGCTCTTCGCGCGTCCGGCCCACATGCGAGCCCGCTGCGGCGAGGAGCCCCGCCGCGATCGCCCAGGCTCGCTCTCGCGCGGGCGCGTCGAGCGAGACGAGCCGGAGCTCGTTCCCCCGCCGGCGGGCATTGACGAGATCAGCGGTAAGCACTGTGCTCCCTCCGCCGATCGCTCGTGTACGTCTCGGTCGTCTCTTCGGTCACGAGCTCGTAGAGGGTCGCGCGCTTGTCTCCCTTCTTTCGAAGGATGCGCCCGAGGCGCTGGACGTGCTCTCGCACCGAGCCGCTCCCCGAGAGGATCACGGCGACGTTCGCGTCGGGAACGTCGACGCCCTCGTTCAGGACCTTCGACGTGGCGACGGCTCGATAGGTGCCCTTCGCGAGGCCGTCCAGAATGGCGCTCCGCTCTCGCACCTTCGTCTGGTGCGTGATGACCGGAACGAGGAAGCGGCGGGCGATCGTGTATGCCGTCACGTTGTCTTGCGTGAAGAGAATGGCGCGATCGCCGCGGTGCAGGTGCAAGAGGTGCTCGAGGTAGTCGAGCTTCGCCGACGGAGCGAAGGCCAGGCCGCGTTGCCTCCGGTATGCGGCCATGGCGCGCCGCCCTTCGTCGCTCTGCGACGAGAGCATGATGAACTGGCCCCACCCCGAAGCCTGGCTCATACGGATGCCGTGGCTCCGCACGAAGTCGCGATAGATCGCGCGCTCGGCGTCGTGCTCGGCGCGCTCGTTCGGCGAGAGCTCGATCGACACGCGCTCGGTGTCGTATCCGGCGAGGTAGTCGCCCGAGAGCTCCACGATGTCCTTGCGATACACCACCGGCCCGATGAGGTGCGCGAGCTCGGCCTCGCGTCCGTCGGTCCTCTCCGGGGTGGCCGTGAGGCCGAGGCGAAACGGCGCGAGGCTCGCGCGAGCGGCGAGGGCATAGGCCGCCCCCGGCAGGTGATGGCACTCGTCGAAGACGACCAGCCCGAAGCGCGCGCCGAGGTGATCCATGTGCAGGAACGCGGAGTCGTAGGTCGTCACCGTGATCGCTTGCACGTCGTGCTCGCCGCCGCCGACGAGACCAATGGGGACGCCGAACGTCGCGCCGAGCAAGTCGAACCACTGCCGCACGAGGTCGAGCGTGGGCGCCACGACGAGCGCGCTCCGTCGCTTGTCGTCGATCGCGAGAATGGCCACGTGGCTCTTGCCCGAGCCCGTGGGCAAGACGACGACACCCCGCCCGCGGTGAGCGCGCCACGCCGAAAGGGCCTCTGTCTGGTAGGGCCTGGGGTCCCGGTGAACTCGCGCGCCCGCGGCGAGCTCGGTGTAGCGCCTGGCCCCATCGACGTAAGGGGTCTTCGAGACTACGAGCGCGCGTACGACGTCGGCATACGCTGCCGCGGGAGCGCGGTGGCAGCGCGTGCGATCGTCCCAGGCGCACGCGGGTGGGGGAGGGGCGCCCTCCGGCCAGTCGCGCACTTCGAGGGTGCCGGCCATGAACGAGACAGAGACCACGTTGCGCTGATCGCTAGCACTCTTGGCGGGTCGACAAAACCGGGCCCGCGAGCTTTTTTGCGACAACTTGCGACAACCGGGAGGTTCGCGCGGTCGATATGGGGTAAGTGAGTCCGGGGCGCCACGTGAACGTTGCCACCCTTGCCGTCGTCGCCGAGAAGCCGGCCGTCGCGCGCGACATCGCGCAGGTCCTCGGGGCGCTCGCGAGGGAAGAGGGCAGCCTCCGCGGCAACGGGTACGTCGTCACCTGGGCGATCGGACACCTGGTCGGGCTCGCGGAGCCGCACGAGCTCAATCCGCGCTGGAAAGACTGGCGCCTGGCCGACTTGCCGATCTTGCCCGACGAATGGCGCCTCGTCGTCTCTGACGCGACCCGCGACCAGTTCGAGAACGTCCGGCGGGTCCTCATGGCGCGGGACGTCACGGGCGTCATCTGCGCGACGGACGCCGGCCGCGAGGGCGAGCACATCTTTCGAACGATCTACGAAGCCGCCGGTTGCCGGAAGCCCGTCCGACGCCTGTGGATCTCGTCGCTCACGCCGCAGGCCATCGCCCGCGGATTCCGCGAGCTGCGCGATGGGAGCGACTACGACGCGCTGGCCCGTGCGGCCTGCGCGCGGAGCCGGGCCGACTGGCTCGTGGGAATGAACCTGTCGCGCGCCTACAGCATCGTGCACGACGACGTGTTCTCCGTCGGCCGCGTCCAGACTCCGACGCTTGCGATGCTCGTGGGGCGGGAGCTCGAGATCCGTTCCTTCGTTCCTGAAGACTACTTCGAGGTCGTAGCCACGTTCAGGCCGCGGTCGGCGGCCGGCGTCGAGGCGCAGTACTCGGGCACATGGTTCCGGGGCGTCCGGCACTCCGAGGCGTCACGCGACGAGGCCCGGCGGCTGCCCAAAGACGGCGGCGAGGCCGCCGCGATTGCCGCGCGCGCGCGCGGCGGCGACGCGCGCGTTGAATCGGTCGCGCGCGAGGTTCGAAACGTGCAGCCGCCGCTCCTCTACGATCTGACGGAGCTGCAGCGTCACGCGAACCGCCTCTACGGAATGAGCGCCCAGCGCACGCTCGACGTGGCCCAGGCCCTCTACGAGCGGCGAAAGCTCCTCAGCTATCCCCGAACCGACAGCCGCGCCCTCACCCAGGCCATCGCCGAGACGCTGCCCGAGGTCGTGCAGGCGATCGCAGACCCTTACCGCGCGCTCCTCGCTGCCGGAACCGGCGATCGCCCGCTGGGGCGACGCTTCGTCGACGACGCCCTCGTCACCGACCACCACGCGATCATTCCGACCACGACGCGCGCCCCCGCCGACCTCGCGGGCGACGAGCGGCGAATTTACGAGCTCGTCTGCCGGAGATTGCTCTCGGCCTGGCACGACGATCACGTGCTGGCCGTGACCAAGGTCGTCACGCGCGTCACGTCGGCGGAGATCGACCGCTTCGCCAGCTCGGGAACGAGCGTCGAGCGACAGGGGTGGAAGGTGCTCGAGCCCGGCGACGGAAAGGCCGCGGGCCCGGCGCTCCCGGGGGGGCTCCTGGAAGAAGCTCCACAGGTCGTCGTCGACGCAAAGCCCGTGGCGAAGCAGACGCGCCCGCCTCCGCGTTTCAACGACGCGACGCTCCTGACCGCGATGGAGACCGCCGGCCGGTCCGTCTCCGAGAAAGAGCTCGCAGCCGCGATGCGCGAGTGCGGCCTCGGCACGCCGGCGACGCGCGCGGCCACTCTCGAGCTCCTGATCCGGCGCGAATACGTCAGGCGAGACGGCAAGGCGCTGGAGGCGACGGAGAAAGGCGTTGCTCTGGTCGGCATGGTTCACCCGAACGTGAAGTCGCCGGCCATGACCGGAGACTGGGAGGCCAAGCTCGCGCAGATCGAAAGGGGCACGGGTGACTTCGACGCCTTCATGGGCGCGATCGAGAAATACGTGCGCGAGGTCGTCGACGACGTGCGCGGTGGAGCTTCTGCGCCGGCTTCGAGCGCGGCGAGCACCGCGAGCAGCAACGGCGATTCGCCGGCGCCGGCCGCGGCGACCCTCCCGCGAAAGGCCGCGCCCGTTCGGCCCGGAGTGGGGCCCGAAGGCCTGGGCGCGCTCCTGCGCGACAGGTTCGGTTTTGCGACGTACAGGCCCTACCAGGAAGAGGCGTGTCGCGCCGCCACGCTCGGGCACGACATGCTCCTCGTGATGCCGACGGGGGCGGGCAAATCTCTCTGCTATCAGCTTCCGGGCCTGGCGCGCGGCGGAACGACGCTCGTCGTCAGCCCGCTCATCGCGCTCATGGAAGACCAGGTGGCGAAGCTCGCGAGCCGCGGCATCGCCTGCGACCGAATCCATTCGGGCCGCGACCGCCAGGCGTCGCGAGCGGCCTGCCGCGCGTACCTCGACGGCGAGCTCGATTTTCTCTTCATCGCGCCGGAGCGCCTCAAGGTCTCGGGGTTTCCCGAGATGCTGGCCCGTCGGCAGCCGACGCTCGTCGCCATCGACGAGGCGCATTGCATCTCGCAATGGGGTCACGACTTCCGCCCCGAATACCGGATGCTCGGTGAACGGCTCCCTCTTCTTCGCCCGGCTCCCGTTCTCGCGTTGACCGCCACCGCCACGCCGGCAGTTCAAGACGACATCGTCTCGCTCCTCGGGCTCCGCAGTCCTCAGCGATTCATCCACGGATTTCGTCGAACCAACATCGCCGTCGAGGTCGTCGAGAAAATGCCTGCTTCGCGCGCCGACGCGGTGCTCGCGCTGCTCTCGACCCGCGAGCGAAGGCCGGCGATCGTCTATGCGCCGACGAGGCGCGAGGCTGAAGCGCTGGCCGACGCGCTCTCCGCGGTCACCCGGGCCGTGCCGTACCACGCGGGACTGCCCTCGGCCGAGCGGGCTCGCGCCCAGCACGCCTTCCTCGACGGGGCGGTCGATGTCGTCGTGGCGACGATCGCGTTCGGCATGGGGATCGACAAGGCCGACGTCCGTACCGTGGTCCATACGGCGCTGCCGCAGACCCTCGAAGGATATTACCAGGAGATCGGAAGAGCGGGTCGCGACGGCGCTCCGTCGCGAGCCGTGCTGTTTCAGTCCTTCGTCGACGGAAAGACGCACCTCTTTTTCCACGAGCGTGACTACCCCGAAGCCGGCTCCCTGAGGGCGCTCTTCGAGCGCCTCGGCGACGCTCCGATCGAGAAGGACGCGCTCGCCGCTTCCGCGGGCCTCGCTCCTCCGATGTTCGAGAAGGCGCTCGAGAAACTGTGGCTGCACGGGGGCGCCCGGATCGATCCCGACCAGACGGTCCGCCGCGGCTCCGCCGACTACGCCCTCTCCTACGAGCGGCAGCGGGCGCATCGCCTCGAGCAGATGGCGCGCGTCCGGCGCTACGCCGAGAAGAGCCGGTGCCGGATGCTCCAGCTCGTCGAGCACTTCGGCGACGAGAACGACCCCGGGACCCCGTGCGGCCTCTGCGACGTGTGCGCCCCGGAGGGATGCGTCTCGCTGGCCCACCGCGAGCCCAATCCGAGCGAGCGGAGCGCAGCCGAGCGAATCCTTCACGATCTCGGCGATCGCGACGGGCTGACGGTGGGCCAGCTTCATCGAGAGCTCTTTCCTCGGGGTGACGCCGACCCTCGGTACCTCGATCGCCGCTCCCTCGAGCACTTGCTCTCGGGGCTGGTTCGATCGGGCGACGTGCGCCTCGACGACGATTCGTTCGTGAAAGACGGAGTCGAGGTGCACTTTCAGCGCGTCCGCCGGCTCGCGTCGCGCGCCCGGCTCGCCGACGGTGGCTTCACGATCGCCGCGGAGGCGCGAACCGCGAGGCGCACCAAGCGGGCCGCCAAGGTTTCGGCAGGCAAGCCGCAGGCGCCGCGCCGCACCCGTCGGGCGAGCGATGCCAAGCGCGAACGGGGGGGCAGCGGCTTGCCGTCGAGCGCCAAGGCGCTGTTCGAAGCGCTGCGGGAATGGCGCCTCGCCGAGGCGAAGCGCGCCGGGATTCCGGCGTTCCGCATCTTGAACGATCGCACGCTCCTCGGCGTGGCTACGGACACGCCGGGCGACGAGGGCGCGCTGCTCCGCGTCGCGGGAATCGGGCCAGGCCTAGCGCGCCGCTACGGCGCCGCCCTCCTCGGAATCGTCGCCCGGCACGTGTCCCGTTGAGCCACCCAGGCGAGGGCACGAACGGGAGGCCGAGCGTTCATCGTCATCTGGTCGGAGCGCCGGCGGTCCTACAGCCCGGCCGTTGAAATCGGGCCTGTCTCGATGGCCTCGAAGTCGCTCCCGTGCACCTTCGCGAGACCGGGGTTGTCGGCGGGAAAGACAGGGCAGCCGCCGATTGCCGGCACGCTTCCGCTCGTGACGGGCACGCTCGTGCCGCCCCCGTCGTCGGTCGACGCAGTGAGGCCGCCGTCGTTGGGCCCGGCAGGAGCGCCCGACGAGACCCCCGGCGAGCTGCTGCTGCACGCCGCCGCGGCGCCGAGCGCCATGAAAGCCACCGTCTTCGTTGCCGTCGAAATCAGCCGCACGCCGCACCTCCCCAAACGACCATGGTACCGGGTGTTTGCTGCGAGCGCTCGCGCCGATTGCCGGCGTCGAGCGCCGCGACTCGCGATGGGCTAAACGATGTCCGTCGTGTCTCGCTTGTCTCGCTTGCCTCGCTTGCCTCGCTTGCCTCGCTTGCCTCGCTTGCCCGAAGTGCTCGCTCCCGCCGGCGACGCCGACGCCATGCGAGCCGCCGTGGCCGCTGGCGCCGACGCCGTGTACTTCGGGCTCCCGGGCACGAGCGCACGGGCGCGAGCGACCAATTTCGATCCCGACGGGCTCTCGGAGACGATGGGCTTTCTCCACGGTCGCGGCGTGCGCGGGTACGTAGCGCTGAACACACTCGTCTTCGACGACGAGCTCGATCGACTCGAGCGGCAAGTGAGGGCATGTTCGGCTGCCCGCGTCGATGCCGTCATCGTGCAGGATCTCGGCGTCGCCCGGCTGGTTCGAGCCGTCGCTCCGGCTATGGCTGTTCACGCCTCGACCCAGATGACCTGCACGGACGCGGCGAGCGTCGCGCTGGCGCGGGACTTCGGTGCGCGCAGGGTGGTGCTGGCGCGCGAGCTGTCGCTCGACGACATCGCGGCGATCCGCGCGGGCACGGACGTCGAGCTCGAGGTCTTCGTTCACGGCGCGCTCTGCATCGCCTACTCGGGCCAGTGCCTGACGAGCGAGGCGATCGGCGGTCGAAGCGCCAATCGGGGAGCGTGCGCTCAGGCTTGCAGGCTGCCTTACGAGCTCGTGGTCGACGGCGTCGATCGGGATCTCGGCGGAGTGGCTCACCTCCTGTCGCCCGAGGATCTCGAAGCGAGCGCGCTCGTGCCCGATCTCGCGCGGCTCGGCGTCGTGTCTCTGAAGATCGAGGGACGCTTGAAGGGCCCGGAGTACGTCGCCGCGACGACGAGGCTTTATCGACGCGCGGTCGATGCGCTCGCGGGCGGCGCCGGACCCACGGACGAAGATCGCGCAACCGCGCTCCAGATGTACACGCGCGGATCCGGACCGGGGTTCTTGCGCGGGGTCGATCACCAGCGCCTGGTCGAGGGCCTGACGTGCGACCACCGCGGCCTCCCGGCGGGCAAGTCGCTCGGGCTGCGGACGGTTCGTGGAAAGAGGTGCGTCGGCCTCTCGACGACCGCGCCGGTAGCGCGGGGCGACGGGTTGCTGGTCGAGGGCGAGCGCGGCGAGGGAGAGGTCGGCGGCCGGGTCTGGGCGCTCTTCGACGGGGGCGTCGAGGTCGAACGCGCCGAGATAGGGCGCGAGATCTGGCTCTGGCTCGGGCCGGATCGACGCGTCGATGCCGCGGCTCGCTCCGGCGCGCGGGTGTGGAAAACCAGCGATCCCGTGCGCGAAAAGCAGGCGCTCGCGTCCCTCAGGAGTCCGCATCGCGTGCGGCTCGACGTGAGGGTGAGCGGGAAGCTCGGCGAGCTTCCCCGGTTCGAAGCGGCGACCGAGCGCGGGGCTCGCGCGACCGTCCGGGGCGACGCCCCGCTCGAGAGGGCGCACACCACCGCGACGACGCCCGAGGCGATCCGCGAAAAACTCGGTCGCCTCGGCGAGACTCCGTTCGTTCTCGGGTCGCTCGAGCTCGACGTTCCGGAAGGGGCCATGCTGCCGATCTCGAGCCTGAACCGGGCGCGGCGAGCGCTCACCGACGCGCTCACGGCGTCGGGCGTCGAGGGCGAAGCGACGGAGACGACGCCGGTGACGCACGGTGATCTTCTCGCAGCTGCCCACCCGCTGGATCGCCCTCCGCCGCCGGCGGGGCTCTTCGTACTGTGCAGGAACCTCGCCCAGGCCGAGGCGGCGGTCGACGCTGGCGCCGACGGCGTGTACCTCGACTTTCTCGAGCTCGTCGGCACAGGGGCCGCCTTGCGCGCGCTTCGGTCCCGCGCCGCGCGCGTTCACGTGACCCTCGCCGCGCCGCGCATCCGCAAGCCCGGCGACGAGAAGATCGATCGCTACCTCGAGCAGCTCCAGCCCGACGCGCTGCTCGTCCGCAGCCTCGGAAGCTTGCGCGACGCGCCGACCGGCGACGCCGCCGGGATCGACCGCATCGGTGACTTCTCGCTCAACATCACCAACAAGCTCGCCGCGGCGGCGATCCTCGAGCGCGGACTCGTTGCGTTCACACCGTCGTTCGACCTCGACGCGGACCAGCTGACGGCGCTGACGCGCTCGGCCTTCGCCCCCTTCGCCGAAGTGGTCGTTCATCACCCGATGCCCCTCTTCCACATGGAGCACTGCGTGATCGCGGCGCTCCTCTCCGACGGCCGCGATCACAAGAGCTGCGGCCGGCCGTGCGAGTCGCACGCGGTATCGCTGCGCGACCGGGCAGGCGTGCTCCATCCGGTCGAGGCCGATGTCGGTTGCCGGAACACGATCTTCCACGGCTCGGCGCAAAGCGCGGCGACTCTGGTTCCATTGCTCCTCGCGCGAGCGGTCCGTCGGTTCAGGATCGAGCTTGTGCGCGAGCCTGCGGCCGAGGTCGCAACGATCGTGTCGAGTTACCGAGCTCTCTTGCAAGGCAAGAGCACTCCCGCCGAGGTCTGGCGCGAGTTGAAGACACTGAAGGCCGATGGCGGATACGGAGTCGTTCGCGGATCGCTTCGCGTGATCGCTTAAAGGTCTCCTGGCTCGAGGCGACCGGCGTACGGTTGATGAGTTGGATACCGGCGGTCGTTTCAGGAGCGAGGGGGGTAGTAGCGAGCGTGAAGCTCTCATGGCGACGCAAACCATCGCCGTGAAATCAGAGAAGCCCGCGCGCGCAATCACGAAGCAAGGCACCGTCCTCGTCGTCGACGACGACCTCGCGGTAGGTCGCATGATCAGCCGCGTGCTCGAGGCTGCTGGCTACGAGGTGACGACCGTCGACGGGGGGAGCGCGGCCGTCGAGTCGATCATGCGACTGCCGTTCGATGTCGTTCTCAGCGACATCCAGATGCCCGCCATGAGCGGGGTCGAGCTTCTGTCCGTGATCCGCGCGTACGATCTCGACGTGCCCGTGATCTTGATGACCGGCGAGCCCACGGTCGAAACGGCCATGGAGGCCGTCTCGCTGGGCGCGATTCAGTACCTCCAGAAGCCGACGCCCAGCGATGTTCTTCTGAAGGCGGTCGAGCAAGCCTCGCGGCTGCATCGCATGGCGCAGATCAAACGCGACGCGCTGAAGTTGCTCGGCGGCGAAGAAGATATGCAAGCCGGCGATCGGGCCGGGCTCCAGACGCGCTTCGATCGCGCGCTCGAGAGCATGTGGATGGCCTTCCAGCCCATCCTCGACACCAAGCGGCGGCGCATCTTCGGATACGAGGCCCTCATGCGGTCACGCGAGCCCTCGCTGCCCCATCCGGGCGCGGTGCTCAAGGCTGCCGAGCGCCTCTCGCGGCTCGACGAGCTGGGCGCGCGTGTCCGGCACCTGTCGGCCGAGGCGTTCGCGCGTGCGCCGACCGACGACTGCCTCCTCTTCATCAACCTTCACCCGCGCGATCTGCTCGACAAGGCGCTCTTCGAGGCCGACGCCGCGCTCACGAAGATAGCGAGCCGCGTGGTTCTCGAGATCACGGAGCGATCGGCGATCGACGACGTGAAAGACATCCAGGCGCGGGTCGCGGTCCTCCGGTACCACGGCTTCCGCATCGCGATCGACGACCTCGGCGCCGGCTACGCGGGGCTGTCCAGCTTCGTCGCCTTGAGCCCCGAGATCGTGAAGCTCGACATGTCGCTCGTGCGAGACGTTCACACGTCGGAGATCCGTCAGCGCCTCATCGGTTCGATGGCGATGCTCTGCAAAGAGATGGGCATGCGCGTGGTCGCCGAGGGCGTCGAGGTCATCGAGGAGAGCGAGAAGGTCAAGGCGCTCGGGTGCGATCTGGTGCAAGGGTACCTCTACGCGAAGCCGGGCCCGCCGTTTCCACAGGTTTCCGGATTCTGAGCGGCTCGCCGCCGCGCGCGGCGGCTTGGCGCGAGGTGGTTGGCGGGTAAGTTCCTGACGAAAGCATCCGGCGCCGGAGATCGCGGTGCAAAATCACACCGCCAGCGGAGTCTCCCCGACGCGACGGCGACGCGCCTTGCTTGCGTGGCGAGGCCTGAGCTCGAATAGTCGAGGGTGCGCCCTGCTTGATTTTTCGGCGCCCGGGGGATTGTTCGGTCGGTTTCGTTTCTCGCTAGGAGGTGCGACATGGTAGGCAAACGCGCGTTTGGTGTCGCAGCTGCGGCGATCGGATCGGTCGTCGTCCTCTCGTCTTCGGGTGGCTGCGGCTCCAGCAAGAA
>OCTA010000085.1_pt1 | contig 88135 bp, 74 predicted proteins | sample 1538991 | NCBI WGS metagenome assembly OCTA01 (sample SAMEA3539302, study PRJEB22396) | soil metagenome | biome: tundra; feature: field; material: soil | place: USA | collected 2010-05 | depth 0.15 m
CATCCTCCCCGGCGGCATCGCCATCGCCAGCCCCAACGTGACCGCCGCCGCCGGGGCCGGCAGCGTGATGGCGATGGGCGCAGACGCCGTCGGCATGAACAGCAAGACCGTGACCATCGTGGCCGACGGCGTGTGCAGTATCAAAGGCACGAGCGCGCTGAAGCTGCAGGAGGCGGAGGCGGTCAAGGCGAAGAAGGCCGCTGGGCCATCTCCCGCCGAACGCGAGGGCCAGGGTGCCTCGAGCGCGGGTGGCAAGGCCGGCAAGTCGCCCCCCAAGCAGTACACCGAGACCCTTCAGGAAGGCAGCGAATGGATCGTCGTCAAGGCCCGCGACGCCGAGGACAAACCTACCGCGCTCCGGACTTTCCGGCTCACCACCCCAAGTGGAACTGTCGTCGAAGGACAGACTCCGCTTGATGGCGTTGTCACCGTGAAAGGAATCGCCAAGGGCAAGTGCAAGCTACAGTGGCTCGGCGGAGCACCTAGAAGTGCGAAAGGGAACCGTGAGTGAACGCAGGGTCTGGATGTCCGAACTTGAGGAGGGGATCGAGCTTCCCACCAGCGAGAGCCATAGCCTCGTCGTTCTGGGGCTAACGGTGGAAGTCTTCCTGCACGATCTTTTCCGAACACCTCTTCCTGGCGCACGCTACGAGCTCACCTGCCAAGGCCAAACCTTCGCAGGCGAAGCCAACGGCGACGGTATGGCGAAGGTTCTCGTGAACGAGAAGGCCAAGACCTGCATATTGCGATGGCGCCGCGATTCGCGCGAAGAGGAGTTCGAATACGAACGAGAGATCTTCCTGGACATTCCATCCGCAGACACCCCTGATGGACAGCATCGCCGTCTACACAACCTAGGCCTGCCCGCACAGGATGACATGGCTTTGGCCCTCTCGTTGTTTCAAGGAATCTGGGATTTGGAAGACACCGGAGAGGCAGACAGTGCGACGGTGGGGACGCTCGGCACTGCGGCCCATGATGCGATAGCTCTCTCTGAGAGCGATGGCGCCGCGGAATCTGCGGACGATACCGAAAGGACTTGAAGGGAAGGGCATGGAAAAGGGCAAGACCGTCCGTCTCGCGGCCGTACCGGCGATCAAGCCACTGAACTACGTCTTGTGGGATGGCACGGATCCATCCGATAGTCAGGCCCTAGGCAAGGGGCTGTCACGGCTTGGTTGGCAGAACCAAGTCGATGCGACCGCACAATTCGCAACGAAGGCTCCCAACCAACCCGCGGTTTTGCAACTTGCTGGCGCGGACGGATTCTCGACGGATGACAATCTCCTTTTCAAAGGCATGTTCCAGGTTCCGCAAGCGGTCTTCGGAAGCGCCCTGCCTGGGGACTCAAGTGGCCATTCCGGCTGCATCGTTGCCGTGAGTGGGCACGGCGTTCCCGGTTTCATGTTCTCCGAAAGTCTCCTGCCCATCGCCATGTCCCGTCCTATTGAAACGACGGCAAGCGATTGGCGTCACTCGCTGGGAAACTGGAAGTACGCCCCGACGCCCGTATGGACCGATCCGAAAACCAAGGTCGTGATTCTTTCAGCATGCCGGCAGCTTCAGGGTGCGCCACAGCAGTTCTTCTGGGCGCGAACCATGCGCGGCAGCGATCCGCTCCACGTGTTGCTGAGCTATCGCGAGACAGGGCCATCGGCTCAGGCCAGCGCAGCCGTGAATGGCCGTCTTCTGCAGCACCTCAAAGCTGGCGATCCTTTCGTCAAGGCGTGGAAGAAAGCGCACAGTGCCAGCTCTCAGTCCTATCGCTGGGCTGCCTTGTGCCACGACGACGCCGTGGACGACACGCTTGCGGACTGGATGCGGCTTGGACACCTGCCCAGTCGCCCAGATCCGAAGGGCACGATCTTGTATTTCGACGCCGACACGCCCAATGGACGAGCTGTCCAGGAAGTGCGTCCGGACGTCGATTGTTGGCTCACCCCCCGAGGAGACTCGGCGCGACTGCCCCCCTGGTGTTTGTGTGCCAATGATGTTCCGGTCGATCTTCACGTCAGCCTGCTGGCGCCCGGCCAGCGATTGCAGCCAGAAGATCGCGTTTTCGTCGTCGCCAGTCAGGTCAGGCCTGACTACTTCGGCCCCTTTTCTATCCAGAATCTGTTCACGATCGAAGGGCAAGATGCGCTCATTCAGCAGGGCATCCTCAAGACAGCAAGGCTGATCCACGAGGACGCTCCGGACTACGGCGATGATGCCTACGAGATCACGATTCGAACGACTGCGGGGGCGCCTGCCCTAGCCGCGGATGGGCGGAGCCTTACCATTCCCATCAAGCTGGGCCGCGCGCAGAACGAACACATCCCGCTTTTCTACTTCCATGTGGCCATCGCAGGCTCAGGCAACCGCAGGTTCGGCGTCCAGTCCGGCAGGCCCATCATCGATGCGTTCCAATTCGGGATGTTTCGGCTACCTTGGCGCGACTGAGGACGCAGGTTGAACGCTGTTCGCGCCGGGCGAGCACCCGCGCCAGCACGAAAACCCACCCTTGCGGTGAACCGCGCAGCTTTCGGGAAATGAAAAGGAGACGCGGGCCACGTCCCTGAGATCCGGCACAGTCCTAGGTTGGGTTGACCGTCGTGGGCCGCAGGCTTGGATTCCCCAGCAGACAACTTCGCCGGTTTTGCGGACCGCGCAGGCAGACTCAGCAGCCTTGGAAATCGCAACCTGGACAGCATCCGCGATGCCCGGCACGCGCTGAGGTACTTCGTCGAAGGGCGATTCCCACCAGGCAGCGGTGCTTATCCATGTCACGAATCGACCTCCCCAGCAGAACACCTTGCCTCCATCCTCCACAGCACAACGGGTATGGCCATCCTGCACAACCTGTCGCACGTGGGACAGCCCCGGCACGCGGTACGGTTTCGCGTCGTAGAACAGTCGACTCGGGGAGCGCGACGAAAACCGTTCCCCCCAGCATGAGACTCTCCCCGAGCGGTGTAGGGCGCAGCCGTCACGGCGCCCCGTAACGGCAACCACATCGTGGAGATCGGGCAACTCCGTGTAGCGCAGAGGTTTCGACTTCTTCGGGCCAAAGGTCGGCGCAAGAGCCGGTGCCCGTTCCACCGGGCCTGCGGGCGGATCCCCTTCGGAGTGGTCCCAACAAATCACACTACCGTCCTGTCGAGCGGCGCACCCCGCCTCTAGCGAGCCCGCAATCGAGGCGACCTGGCCAAGTCGTTCCATGGCCACGGGCTGGCCGTCGCGTTTCCAACAGGTCGCGCCGCCACTTCGCAGGACACCACAGCCCGCTCCGCTGCCACCGGCTACCTGGCTGAACGTCCCCCACGACTCCAGCGCTTGCCCCGACTTGAGCGCGACCAAGACACCGGAGGGCAGAAGCGCCAGATCTTGCTGGACGTCGACAGCCGTCTCGCGGGCCAGGGTGGTGGATGTGCTGGTCGGTTCGGCCGCATTCACCGTGGTTGGGAATGCCACCGCGAGTGCCAGAGCAATGCCCAACTGCGACGACAGGCGGAGACAGGGCTTGCCAGGTTTGTTTGGCACGTCGGCAGTCTACCGCTCCTGGCGGGGCACGGGACAATCGAAGCAGCCCAACCGAGACATGCTCGTTACCACCCTTGGGGCATGCGCGGGGGCTGGGTGGCGCGGAACAGTTCGAGATCTTCGGTGGTGAGGCTGTAGGCTTCGTGAACGGCGATGGCGATCGTCCGTTCGAGTTCGAGAATATCCTCCGTGTTCCGTCAGCACGTCTTGCATCTTCGCCATCTCGTAGACCACGTCGCAGCACCAGCGCCCAAATCCGCCCTTGCCGTTGACCGCCTCAACCCCGCTCTTGCTGCCCGCCACCACATCCCGCAGATCGTCCAGCCACATGTTGGTGGTCACGTCCAGCTCCAACGCCCGCCCCACCTCCAAAAGATCTGAACGTGTCGTCAGGGCCGCAAGCACTTTCCGTTTGAACGTCATGAACGTCTCCGAGAACCAGCCGAGGTTTAGCTACCGCGGCATGATACGCGGCGACGGCGGTGCTGGGAAGGAAAGGGCGAGGGGGACGGACAGATAGGTCCCGCTACACTTGCGTGGTACGGCTGTTGACCATGCAGACCAGACAATTGACGGCGATCATCGAGCGGGAGGGCGACGGCTATGTGTCCCTGTGTCCAGAGGTGGACGTCGCAAGCCAAGGCACGACGATCGACGAAGCACGCGTGAACTTGATCGAAGCCCTGGAGCTGTTCTTTGAAACGGCCGACCCTTCGGAAATCCAGAGCCGCATGCACAGCGAGGTGTTCGTGACCCGGCTTGAGGTCGCCGTTGGGTAGACTGAAGATCTTCTCGGGCCGACAGCTCTGCGCCCTCTTGGAGCAACATGGTTTCGTGAAGGTCCGCCAACGCGGTACGGGCAGCAGGCGCGAAAGCCGTCGCTTCATTTCGAACGCAAGCGCTGGAGCATTTCCGATTTGACCTGCTCCCAGGGAATGGACTGAAGCCGCGATGAGACTTGCCAAGACCTTGGGCTTGCGCCGATACTTCGTCGCACCATGGCTTATTGGAAACTCCCAGGGTTGATCCTGTCGCTGCTGCTTGTGGCGCCGTATGCGCAGGCCGCTGGCGGCGGCAACGAGGCAAAGGAGCGGGCGGCGAGGAAGGCTTGTCTGCGCGGAAACACGGACAAAGGCGTCGAGATCCTGACCGATCTCTACCTTGATACAAAAGACGCCACCTTCATCTTTAACCAGGGCCGATGCTTCGAACAAAATCACAAATATGAGGACGCGATCGCTCGGTTCCGTGAATATCTGCTGAAGGCGCCGAACATAACCGACGCGGACAGGACAGAGACCCAGAAGCACATCGCGGATTGCCAGACCTACCTGGGCAAGGTCGAGGCCCCGGCCGCGATCGTGGCGGCTCCGGCAAGCCCGCCGCCGGCACCGCCACCTGCAGTCGCGCCGGTCGCGCCGGCAGTGGTGCCGCCTGCGCAAGCGGCCGTCTCGATCCAGCAGCCAGCGGAAACCACCTCGTCGGGATCCGGTCTGCGCACTGCGGGCGTGGTGACTGCAAGCGCTGGCGGCGCCCTGCTCATCACCGGCGTCATCCTGAACCTCAAGGTCAACAGCATGTCGAAGGATCTCGAGAACCACTACCTGACCAGCACCAATTCCAGTCGCGAAAACTACAAGACCTTCAGTCAAGTCAGCTACGGCGTCGGCGCCGCCTGCGTCGCGGGCGGTGCACTTCTCTACTATCTTGGCTCGCGCAGTGGAAATGCCTCTTCGGCCCAAGTGACTCTGGCGCCAGCTCTGGCTCCTGGAGCGATCGGCGCCATTGTCGGAGGATCCTTCTAATGGCTTCTATGACGACCGCGACAACTCGGCTTGCCCTTGTCATCGCCCTCGGCCTGTCGGCCAGCTGCTACAAAGATCCAGACGTCAACAAGATCGCCTGCCGGGCCCCGGAGTACCAGTGTCCAGGTGGGTACACCTGCAAGAAGGTGACCGTCGACGTTGGCCGGTGCTGCAAGCCCAATGACGTGACCTGCGGCGTGGTTGCGCTCGACGGGGCGACCAGCGACACACTTGCGGATGTCGGCCAGCCGCTTTGGTCCGAGGCAGGTGCGCCGATCGATAGTCAAAGGGACAGTCAACAGGTCTACGATGCAAGGCTGGGCGGCGCAGGCGGCGCGGGTGGCGGGACTTCGGGCGGTTCCAGCGGAACCGGAGGCACGTCAACGGCGGATGCTTACCTCACAGGCGCGGGCGGCGCGAGCACGGGTTCCGGAGGCACCTCGACGGTGGATGCTTCTCTGGATGTTCCTCTAGTAGGCACGGGTGGTACGGGTGGCGTGGGTGGTGGCGACACAAAGCTGGATGTGCCCGTCGGAACGGGCGGCACGACGACCTTGACCACAGGTGCCAAGTGCACTGACGATAGCCAATGCACGCTCGGCTTCTGCGTGGACGGCGTTTGCTGCAACAGCAGGTGCGGCGGGGAATGCCAAGCCTGCGCCGAAACCGGCAGCGTTGGAACGTGCACGACGGTTCAGTCGGGCGATCCCCGGGGCACACGCACGCCATGCACCGGTACGGGCAAATGCAAGGGTCAATGTGATGGCTCCAGCGCGACGGCCTGCAAGATGCCAGGCAACACCACGGTCTGCCAGGTCGAGACCTGCTCACTCGGTCAACATACGCCGGAATCGGTCTGCAGCGGCACTGGCACTTGCCCTAGCCAAACAGCCTCGGCGTGCTCGAGCGGTTCGTGCGCTACAGACGGCAGCGGAAAGTGCCTCGGGGCCTGTACATCAACTTCCTGCCCCACCGGCCAATACTGCGCTTCCGCGGGCACTTGTGCGCCGACGAAGGGGAACGGAAGTGGAAACACGTGCTCGACCGGGGCAGAGTGCACATCAACCCGCTGCTCATCAGTCGACGGCGTTTGCTGCAATTCGGATTGCACGGGGCAATGCCAGACCTGCAACAACAGTACGGGAACGTGCACGCGAGTTGCCTCGGGCCAGCCCGTGGGTGGCCGTGCCGCGTGCACGGGCTCAACCGACGCCATTTGCGGCGGGCGTTGCGACAATACATCGGACAATTGCAGCTATCCACCCGCGGGAACCTCATGCTTGGCAGCAACTTGCACGAATTCGTCGACGCACCAGTTCGCCAAGACGTGCCCCGGGAGCGGGGGTGCTTGCGCTAGTCCCACCCCTGCTTCGGAGACGTGTTCCTACGGCTGTACCAATGGAGCCTGTGCCACATGCACTCCCAACTGTACCGGCAAGTGCAGCGGGCCGGATGGATGCAATGGCACGTGCTATGCCACCTGCCCAACGGGACAAACCTGCGGCGCCGTAACGGCCAATGTGTGCGGATGCGCCCCCAGCTGTACCAACAAGTGTGGTGGTGCCAGCGATGGATGCAATGGCACGTGTACCGGCCAGTGCTCCGGGAATTCCATATGTCAAAGTGGCGCGTGCCAATCATGTGGAAGCCTGACTGCCTGCAACGGGTCGTGCGTGAACCTTCAGTCAGATCCGAACAACTGCGGGGCGTGCACCATTACCTGCGGGAGCTGGCTGGGGTGCTCCGCCGGCCAGTGCAGTTGCACCGCAAGCACACCGAACGGCACAATGTGCATACGGCCAGGACAAGTCCGGGGGACCTGCTGGTCAGGGGCGTGCGTCCTTCCCGCATACTTCTCGGGTTGCAACACCGCGGCTGATTGCGTTCCGGGAGGCTGCACGGGCCCCGGCGGCTACTGCCTCGGAACAATCGATGTGGCAGGGGAAGTCAGCTGCACCGCCAGCACCGGTTCGTATGTGGTCTGCTCCACGTCGCAGGGCTGTTCGCCCGGTCCATTCACTGGGCAAGTCCAATGCGGAAACGGGAGCGGTGGAACAGGCAACGCCACTTGCGACGGGCCGAGTGATTGCCCCGCAGGAAGCGACTGCTGCAATTATCCTAATAGCGGCAACAATGCGCATTGCGCTGCGCAGACGCAGCCTGGCGTGATTGGGTCGGGGTGCCCCTCTGTTGGGCCTGGCGCTCAGTTGTCGAACCTGTGCGATCCGCTCAACCCGACGACAACCTGTCCGGCGGGCAAGTCCTGCGTAGCCTCTGGCGGCGCGCAAGTCAGCTTTGATTGTCAATGAACTGAGCCCGGCCCACCATCGTGGGCTCCGGGCCGGGTTTAGGGGGTGGACAGACTCTGTCACACCGAAATTGCGCTGTCCCGCCTGTGAGCCGCAGCTGCTGCGCTTCCGTGTGATTGCTGAACCCGATGCCCGGGCGACCTTGCGCAACTGGGTGTATCGGCTGTCTGAATCTAGCGATGCGGACGATGACCGCGGCACCCGCTGCGGCTGACAGCCGGGCTCTCGATCAAGGATCCCCCGGCTCAACCTGAAGCAATCGCCGCCCAACCGCCGACGCGAACCCCTTGAGCGCCAGCGGCCTGGCTCACTCGACGAAGTACACGTCGTCGACCCAGATTTCGGTCTTGAGGGGAGGGCCTGCGCTCGGGTCGATGTTCCTCTGGGCCTGCCAGTTGATGCCGTAGACCTGGGTGGGGATCCACTGCGCATTTTGGTAGCCCCACGTCGTGTCGATGGCGATGCCGCCAGCGGGGGGAACACCACCCTTGCCGGCGTCCAGCAACACGGTGAACTCTTGCCAGCTGGTCGTGAAATTCAAATACGCAGCATAGCTGTTGTAGCACTTCGAAGTATCCCCGCCGCCGCCGTTACAGACCTCGCCGCGCGGGTCGGTATCCGTATCAGGAAACTGGACCTTGACCTGCATCGTGCCTGTAGTCGGGTCCGGCGTGGTCGTCATTCCCCAGAACGTGATGGCCTTGTAGCGGCTGATGTCAAATGGGACGGTGAGCATGGGGATGGGCGGTCTGGCGTCGCCCGTGTTGCTGGTGGCGGGGACACCCGCATCGCCGTCGGGCACCTGGGCGAACTCGAAGCCGACGCCACAGGTGTCGTATAGGCCGTTGAGCGTACAGGTCTGACGGGCCGCATGTGCGCTCGCCTTGCAATTCAAGGTATTCGTCGGCGTGGGGAGCGCGCTGAAGACAAACGAAAGTTGCGGCGGATCCGACGTGTCAGCTACGGCGGCGGAGGAGTAGCCTGCACCGCTATTGTACCAGTAGCCCTGCGCCAGCGGCGAAGCGACGCCCGAGGCGAACTCGATGGGCCCGTGGGTCGTTGTCTCCATGTCGTCGATCAGGACGTAGGTGGCGTTCGGATCGCCGATCATGCAGCCTGCGTCGGTCAGCGAGACTGTCGAGCTGTCCTTGGCACCCGCTTGGCCCGTTTGGCCGGGGCTGCTCGCACAAGCGGCTAGTCCAGAGAGGAAGGCCATGCCGACAACTGAACAACCTGAGCAAAGAATCTGCTTGCGCATCGCTACACTCCTATTTGCTCTGCAAAAGCGAGCCTATCAATAGTCCGGGCCGGGGATTAGTCGTCGGTGCCTACCCGTCCTCCCCGGCAGCTCGTGGCGCCGGGGAAGACGGCTTGGCGTTCAGCTACTTGATGGTGATGCTGTAACTAGTAGTTGTCCAGGTGTCCGCGCTGTAAACCTCGAAGCCGGTCTGAACGCCGAGCAGATAGTAACTGCCCGACAGCGGGGTCGGCAGCCCGGGTGCATAGTTACTATGGCTGACTGCATCCTTGATGTACGCCAGCACGTCGAAATTGCTTACGCTGGACGACGATGTCGTTCCAACATAGCTGATGACTCTCTGGTTCGTCGTATTCTGGCCAATGTACGGGGTTCGAGACACCCCGTCCGACCCGGTGACGGCAGCACCGGCCCCCGCGCCGCCGCCGCCGATGGGCTGCTTGCCGCCATTGTTGATCCAGATCATGAGCTCGACGGCTGGCGCTGTGGTAGGCTGCTTGCTCGGGCCAAGCCAGATATCGTAGGCCGCATCTCCGCTGCTACCCACCGTGAAGGACCAGCTGCTCGTAATGGACTGAAGCGAGCCTATGGTCTTGTCGGCCTGATAGGGGCCATAGAGCTGGATACCGCCCTCACCGGGCCCCCACCCGCTGATGACGGCGGGAAATGCGGCGGGCATACTGCCTGACGACGCGCCTGACTTCGCCGTGTACGCGAACCCAACGCCGCCGCTCGTCGCCGAGACTTGCATCGACATCGGAAGCCCGTTGTTCTTATCGAATGGAGTGCTTTGCACGGCATAGCCGTTGATGCCGTTCACGGTTTGCGGCAAGCTGTTTGACCACGCAGGTCCGTACGCGCCCGTGGGCACAACGGTGCCCGGCGCTGTCGTCAGCGGCACGACCTTCGTGATGCAGAAGTCGTAGGAACGCGACTGGCTGTCAAAGGGGATAGCGATCTTCACGTCGGTCAAGTTGGCCTGATCGACAGTGGTTGGCGTCGTGGCGTTATTGGCGTTGCGCTTCTGGTCGCTATTGGTCAGCACCGTATCCGAGAAGAGCGCGTTATAGGTTACCGAGGTGCCCGCAACGCCGGGGACAGTCACGCCCGGGGCATCCCCGTTAGCGAGCACGTCGTTCGTTGTCGGATACTCGATATAGAGGACCGAGCCACCACTGCCCTTGCCGCTCGATCCAGACGTAAAGGTAATCGCGAAGCCGACGAGCTTGCTCGCGTCCCACGCGTTGAAGCCGGTGCTACCGGGCGGCCCAGAGTTGACCTTGAAGCCGATGAGGGCAGTGCCGGCTGGGGCGATCGTCCCACTCAAACACATTGCATTTGAAGATGAATTCCATGGGATGGCGCCCGTCTTGTTGCAGGCGTTGCTCGTATCGGTAGTATAGCAATACCAAGCTCCCTTCATACCCAACGAGTTGCCGCAGACGTAACCCGACGAATCGATGTTGATCGAGCTCGGGTCGGTATTCGTGCACCCGCCGGTGCCGCTCGAGCCGCCGGTACCGGTGGTTCCGCCGGTGCCGGTCGTTCCGCCTTTGTTGCTGCCGCCGGAGCCGCTGCCGCCGGAGCCGCTGCCGCCAGAGCCGCTGCCGCCTTGATTCGAGCCGCCGCTAGAGGAACCGCCCTGATTCGAGCCGCCGCTAGAGGAGCCACCTTGATTCGAGCCGCCGCTAGAGGAGCCACCTTGATTCGAACCGCCGCTAGAGGAGCCACCTTGATTCGAGCCGCCGCTAGAGGAGCCACCTTGATTCGAACCGCCGCTAGAGGAGCCACCTTGATTCGAGCCGCCGCTAGAGGAGCCACCTTGATTCGAGCCGCCGCTAGAGGAGCCACCTTGATTCGAGCCGCCCTGGTTCGAGCCGCCGCTAGAGGAGCCGCCTTGATTCGCGCCTCCGCTAGAAGAGCCGCCTGAGTTGGAGCCTCCGCTAGAAGAGCCGCCAGAGTTCGCGCCTCCGCTGGCGTTGCTTCCGCCTGAACTTGCGTGGCCGCCCGAGGCGCTGCTTCCACCTTGGCCGGGGTTGCCGCCCGAGTTCGAGCCGCCCGAGTTCGAGCCGCCCGAGTTCGAGCCGCCCGAGTGCGAGCCTCCGCTGGCTGGTGGGGGGTTGTTGGTGCTCGATGAGCATCCGAAGGCCAATAGCGCGAAGGAAAGTCCGAGGGCTCCTACGGCGTATGGCTTAGCGTATGGCTTAGAACGATGGGAACTGTGCATGGTTCACTCCTGTTCTCTGGTCTGTCCAGGCTGAATGGGTGCTGGTACCCTACACCAACCCGTAAGTGGCGCGGATGTGGAAGTTTCCCCCACACGAAATCCGCGCAACGCGTGTCATGGCAGCAAGGTATTCTGCGCGCCGTGATCCGCATCGCTACGTCCCATCGCACCGAAGTGCTGCTGGAAGCCTTCGTGGAGCGGCTCGTGGACGAGCGCAGGCGCGAAGGCCCGCTCGCGCCAATCCGCGTGGTGGTGCCGAACCGCAACGTCGAGACCTTTCTCCGTCTGAAGATCGCCGAGCACTGCGGGGTCGCCGCTAACCTGGAAACCACCTTCCTGCGCAAGTTCCTGGCTCGCCTCGCCGAGGGCGCGGTTCCGGACGCCAGGGTCGCCAGTGCCGAGCATGTGGAAGGCCACTTGCTCGCGCTCTTGCACGACGAAGGGGCACTCGCCGAACCGTCGCTTGCGCACGTGCGCGCCTACGTGGCATCCGCGAGTGGCGACCGCGATGCGCTCGACCGTCGGCGCTGCCAACTCGCGGCCGTCCTGGCCCAGCTCTTCGACGAGTACGCGGGCTCGCGGCCCGAGATGCTGGCCGAGTGGGCGCGGGAGGACGGCCTGTCACCGGCCGCGCCACGCGCGTCCGTGGGAAAGCAGCTCTCACTGCTACCTGAACCAGGCGGCCCCTCACCCCAACCCTCTCCCCGCTTTGCGGGGAGAGGGGGTGTTGAAAACTGGCAGCGAGGGCTCTGGATGGCGGTCTTTGGCCCCGACGGGCGACTGGCCAGGCAGGCTGGCGCGAGTGGCGTTCGCTACTTGCCGCTGGAGGCGCTTTGGGACGAGGCCATGACGAAAAGGCCCGCGCCTTTTGCGGGCAAGACCTTGCACGTCTTCGGCCTCTCATACATCGCGACGGCTTACCACCACATGCTGGCCACGCTGGCGCGCGAATCGACGGTCCATGTCTACACTCTCAATCCCTGCCGCGAAACCGAGGGTGAACTTCTAGCCAAGCCACAGCCGTCGACGGACGATCCCTTCGGGCTGGGGCGCGAGGCGCAGCCGGTGCTGCGGCGCTGGGCTCGGCCGGGACGGGAGAACTTGCGCCTGCTTGCCGGCTGCGAAGGCTCCACGGTGGAAGCGCGTTTCCCCGAGAATGCAGACGACGGCACGACCCTTTTGCGCCGTCTGCAAAGCGACATCGTGAATCGCCGCTCGCCGGAACAACCCGCGGCCCACGGCGAGCCCGACGGCAGCTTGCGCGTGTTGCCCTGTCCGTCGCTGCGCCGCGAGCTGGAGGTGGTCGCGGCGGAGATCTGGAATCTCGCACGCCGCGATCCCTCGCTGCGCATGTGCGACGTGGCCGTGATCGTGCCCGAGGCCAGCAAAGAGCTCTACCTGGCGCAACTCTCGGCGGTGTTTGGCGAGAGCTGCGACTTGCCCCACAGCGTGGCCGATCTGCCGGCAGCCAGCGCCCATCGCGTCGCCGAAGCCATCGAGCTGCTCCTCCACCTTCCCTTCTCGTCGTTCACGCGCAAAGATCTCTTGCCGCTGGTCACCCACCCCTGCTTGATGGCGAGATTTCCCAAGGCCGCGCCCGAAGCCTGGCGCGAACTGACCGACGCCCTCGGCATCGTGCGTGGCGCCGACCGCGGCGATCTGGCCGGGTCGTACGTCACGCGCGATCTCTTCACTTGGGATCAAGGGCTGCGGCGGCTGGCCCTGGGCGCGCTCGTCGACGGCGCGGATGAAGCCGAGCCGATCATTCTCGGTGGGGAACCGTATCTGCCCGGGCCGCCACTCGACAGCGCCAATGACGATTGCCTGGGTTTCGGCCTGCTCGTGCGCTCGCTCATCGCTGACGCGCGCTTCGCCTCGGGCGGCGAAACCACGGCCACGCGACCGCTCGGCGAGTGGCTCGCCTTCATCCGCGGCTTGGTCGAGTCCTATCTCGTGCTCGATCAGGACGACGTCGCGGGCCAAGCCGTGATTGCCCACTTTCTCGCCGGGCTGGAGGATCTTTCGGACACGGGCCTCGGCGCTCAGCCGGTCTCCTATCGCGTGGCTGCCGAGCTGGCCAAGCGCGCGCTCGGCGCCACGCCGGCGAGCCGCGGCCACTATCTTTCAAGCGGTGTGACCGTCGCCTCGTTCGTGCCCATGCGCGCGATCCCGTTCCGCGCCGTGTTCGTGCTTGGGCTGGGGCAGGATGCGTTTCCGCGCCCCGCCGGCCGCCACGAATTGGATTTGCGTACGGGCGCTCGTCAGGCCGGCGACGTCGATCGGCGCGAGCAGGATCTGTACATGTTTCTCGAAACCCTGCTCTCGGCGCGCGACCACGTCGCGCTTTCCTACGTCGCGCGCGACGAGATCACAGGCGACGAAATGCCCGCTTCGCCGGTGCTGCTCGAACTGCGCAGCATCCTCGGTCAGGGCTACCTCGACCCCGCCCAGCTTGCGTTGCTCTTCTGCGACGACAGCCGAACGCGTCCCCCGTTGCGCCGCTTCGACGACAACGCCGAACGTCGCGCGGTCCTGCCCGCCGCCGAGGCCGAGCATGCAGCCAAAGAGCTGGGCGCACGCCTGGCCCAAGGCGAGACAAGGCCAAGTACCACAGCGATGCCGAGTCTGGCGGCGGCGAGTACCAAGGATCTACCCGCGACGGTTGTCGTTCCGCTATCCGCGCTCCGGCGCTTTCTCGAAGACCCCCTGCAAGGTTCGGCGCGTTTTCGCCTGGGCATGCGCGACGACGACGATCGGGCGATCGCCGACGTCGAGGACGAACCCTTCGACATGGACAAGCGCGGGTCTTCGTGGCTTCTGCGTACCAGCATGACCGACGCGATCCTCGCCGCACAGGCGGCACCGCAATGGCAGGAGCTACTTGCTGCCTACGAACGCCGGTCGACCCGCGCCGAGCTTGTCGGGCAATCCCCAACCGGATTGTTCCGATCGGCGCGGGCGCAAAACGAGCAAGATTTCCTTCGCGTCTGGCACGAGGAGTTGCAGACAGTCCTGGGTTACCACCGGGCCGAGTGCCGCGTAGTTCGGTTGGCGCCGCACGCGCGCCACGGATTCTCGCAGAATCCCGGTGTCATCTATTGTCTCGCCCCGAGCTTCACAATTGCGTCGCCCGGCGCCGCGACCAGGCCGGATCTCGACGTCCGCATCGGAGGACAAACTGGGCTTTGCGCCAAGTTGGAGAATGCAGGCGACGTCACGCTGGGCTTCACTTGCCGAGCCGGAATCACCGGCAAGGAAATGATCCGGGAGGAACTTGGCGCGTTCCTCGACTATGTGGTTCTGACCGCGGCTGGTGCCGAGCCCGTGCGCCCGGGCCACCGTAGCGCCCTCTTCTTCACCAAGGACGGGCAGGGCAAGTTGCGCGCCTTGGGTTTCCGGCCGCTCGAACGTGCGCGCGCGCAAGACTACCTGGCGCGGCTGTGCGCGAGTCTGGTCACCGGCGCGCTCGACGCGAACGGCGCGGCCACTGGCGTGCACCCGTACCTTTTGCCCCACGAGGCCGTGTTCGCGAGCCACCCCAAGCAAACACCGCTCGTCGACGAGATTGCGAAGCTGTGCGAGGCAGCCGAAAGCGACAGGAAGGATTTCAGTTCGCTGCGCGGCCCGGTGCCGCGGGTTCTCGAACGCTACGCCCCTCCGCCCGCCGCCGAGGCCGAGCGCATGGTCCATTCGCGCTTCGGCTTGTTCTTCGAACTTGTGGTCGAGGAGGGCGCATGACCCAAACCCTGCGCTATCCCAGACCGCCGGAGCTGGCACGGCTCGGGCGCGGCCACGGCGTGGTCGAGTCCTCGGCGGGCACGGGCAAGACCTTCCTCCTCGAACATCTCTTCGTCGATCTCATCCTGACCCATGGACTTTCGTGCGAAGAGATTTTGGTCGTCACCTTCACGGAAAAGGCCACGGCCGAGTTGGTGATCCGCCTGCGCGCGCTCATCGCCCGCCTGGCAAGTCTGCGCGCCGATGACACCAAGGCCATCGAGGCGGCGAGTGCGCCGGCGAGCGCGAGCTGGGTCATCGACGACAAGGCGAAGAAGATCCTGGGCGAGGCCTTGCTTGCCTTCGACCGCGCCAGCATCTTCACCATCCACGGTTTCTGCCAGCGCGTGCTGCGCGATCACGCCTTTGTCCAGGGCCGGTTCTTCGACGAAGAGCTGATCGGCGAGGAGGCCGCTTTCGCCGGAGCATTTCACGAAGTTCTGCGCACGCAGGCTGCCGCCGACCTCGCGGCGCCCATCGAGGCGTGGCTGGCGAGTGGCAAGTCGATCGACCGCCTGGAAGAACTTCTGCGCGCGTGCGAGCGCGAGAAGAACGCGTCGCTGCGTGTTCGCTTCGACGAGGCCCGCCTAGCGGCGGCCATGGCCGCGTGGCAGTCGGTCGGGACCGACGACGAGCAACTCAGGCGTCGTTTGAAAGATGCCAAAGTCCACCACGGTACGATCAAGTCCATCATCCATCGGCTCGCGCGCGCGTCCGAAATCGTGGCTGCATGCCAAGGCGACAGCATCCGCTTCCTGGCCGCCATGCAAGCATTCCCCGGCGAGGGAGGCATGGACGGAGGCCTGGGTCGAGTCCTCGAAAAGTTGCCCGCGGCTCCCGCGGACGCGAGCCTGGCTGAGCTTGGGCGCAGGGTTCGCGACCTGCACGAAGCCACGGTGCCGCTGGAAGCCTTCCTGGCCGAGCGGCTGTCCCCGCTCGTCCGCGAGCGCGCGGCCCGCCGCAAACGCAGGGCCGGGCTGTTCGACTTTTCCGACATGCTTGCCCTGGTGGCCGGGGCGCTTGCCGATCCGGGCCCGGCCGGCAGCTCGCTCGTCGAAGCCCTGCGCCGCCGCTACCGCCACGCTTTGATCGACGAGTTTCAGGACACCGACGACGTGCAGTGGTCGATCTTCCAGCGCATCTTCGTCGAGCCGCGCGGCAGCCATGCCCTGACCGTGATCGGCGATCCCAAGCAAGCCATCTACGGTTTCCGCGGCGCCGATGTCCACGCCTACCTGCGGGCGCGCCAGGCTTTGCAAGCCGCGGGCGGCAGCAGCCTCGTGCTCGATCGCAATTTCCGTTCGACGGCCGACATCGTCGAAGCGACCAACCTGATCTTCGATCAAGGCGCGGAATTTTTCCGTCGCGAAAGCGGCATTACTTACGACCAGCCCGTGCGCTGCGGACGCGCGGATTTGTGCTTGGCGGATCCCTCCGACGCTGCGCCGGTTGTCGTCTTCGGCCTCGCGACCAAGGAACCGTCGCTGCTCACGCCGCGCGCGCAGGCCACGGTGCAGGCTGCCATCGTTCGCGAGCTGCGTGGTCTGCTCGATCCAGCTAGCCCACTTCGCCTGCGCAGCCACGACGGCGAGCGGAAACTTCGCGCGCGTGACGTGTTCATCCTGACGTTCACCAACGCCGAAAGCCAGGCCATCGGGCGCGCTCTGGGCGCGGCCTCGATCCCGCACGCGTTCTACAAGCTGGGCAATCTCTTCGAGTCGCCCGAGACCGCCGACGTGCTCACCGTTCTGCGTGCCATAGCCGAGCCCGAAGATCGCAACTTGCGCGCGCAGGCGCTGATGACGGGATTCTTCGATCTGGACGTGACCGGCGCGGCCGCGTGCCTCGACCTCGGTCCAGGCGCAGCGCAGGCGCAGTTGCTTCTTCGTTTCGCCACCCTGGCTCGCCAGGGCGACATTCCGGCCTTGTTCGCGTCGCTGGTCGACGACAGCGGCATCGTCCGCCGCGAGGTCTTTGCCCAAGCCAGCGAACGGACGCTGACCAACATCACGCACGTGCTGGAAATCCTGCAAGCGCAATGGGCGCACTCGCACGCGTCTTTGCTCGAGCTGGCGGATCTGCTCGACGCCTTCACCCGCGGCACGCAAAAGCCGCCCAGCCAGGAAGGCGACCTGCAGCGCCTGGAGACCGACAAGGACGCGGTTCAGATCCTAACAGTGCACAAGGCCAAGGGCCTCGAGGCCGACGTGGTGTTCCTGTATGGCGGCACCGGCGAAGGATCGACCAAGAAGCCGACGCATGTTCTGCACGAGGGCGGCAAGCGCGTGCTGCACGTCGGCCGTCTCGACGGCGCCGGCAAGCGCCTCGTCGAACTGGAGACCAGAGACGAGCGCAGTCGCCTCCTCTACGTCGCCCTGACCCGTGCCCGCTATCGCTTGTACTTGCCCCACTACCCGCCCGAGTTTGCGGGTCTCAAAGGCCCGTATCTACGCGCGAACCAGCGCCTGGACAGCATCCTCGGCCAGCGCAACGAGCGCAGCGATCCGCATTTCAGCGTGCGACTCTGCTCCGCCGATTCATTTCACGGACGCACCGCCGTCTCAGAGGGGCCGCGATGGCAGACCGGAACCTTGCCCGCCACTCTCGTGCCGGCTCGCGAACCGGACGACGTCTCGGCCATCAAGGCCAGCCGGAGCGGCTTCGTGGTGACCTCGTACACGGCGGTCAAACACGCGCAGGGTGGATTCACGGCTGTCGATTCTGGGCTACGCATGACGGGCGAACTTGCGCTGGGTCACGCCGACGGCGAAGAAGCGCTTCCTGGCGGTGCCGAGACGGGCATCTTCTTGCACGACATTCTGGCGAATGTCGCGCTCGCCGATCTGGCCGAGCGGCCGAGTTTTTCCGATTGGTTCGCAATGCCGGCTACCTCGCGGATGATGGAGAAGATGGGTCGTCGGCACGCGCGGCCGGCCGGCCACCTGCCCCTTGCCGCGCGGCTCGTGCACCGGGCGTACACCACGCCGGTCGAACTCGGTGACACCGTCGTCGCAGGGCTGGCTTCGAGCAACGTGGCCCTGCGCGAAGTGGAATTTCTGTTTCCCATTCCCGAACATTCGCATTCGCTCTTGTCGCGACCGGGGATCGGCGAGCGCTCGTGGAAAGTCGAGCGCGGCATGGTCAAGGGTTTCATGGATCTTCTGTTCGAGCACGACGGCCGCGTTTTCGTGTGCGACTGGAAGAGCGACGGCCTGGCGCGATTCGATGCGGGCACGCTGGCGCGCCACTGCGGCGAGAACTACGACGTGCAGGCGCGCATCTACACCATTGCGACCCTGCGCCTTTGTGGCATCACCACGGCCGACGCCTACGCGCGACGATTCGGCGGCGTGCTCTTCAGCTTCTTGCGCGGCCTGCGTGATCAGCCGGACGGCAGCGAGTCCTCCGGAATCCATTTCTTCAAGCCGACCTGGAAAGACGTTCTGGCCTGGGAGACCGACATGCTCGGCCAGCAGTTCTGGGGGATCGCACGATGAAGCGGCAAGCGGCGCCCAGGCTTCTGCCCACGGGCACCGCCCGCCAAGCAGTCGCCGCATCGCCGGCCTATCCCCCGGGGCTCGTCGAACTTCTGCGCGCCAGCGACCTCGACGAGAGCAGCGCCTACCTGGCCTGGCAGATCGCTCAACTTGCAATCGGCGTACTGCCAAGCGAGCGCGACGCCTTCATGTTGCTGGCGGGCCGACTGCTGGTGGCTCAAGCGCTTGGCAGCACGCGGCTTGCGACGACCGAGGACGATCGTGCGCTTCTTGCCAAGCTGCCCGAGCTTGTCCAGACGCCGCCTGGTTGTTCGCCGCTGGTGCTCGACGGGAACTACCTCTACGCGCAGCGAGCTTGCGCCTGCGAAACGCGGGTAGCATCGCGGCTCGCGCAGAGTTACGCGCGGCGCACGACCTTTGCCCCGGCGGCCGTCGCCCGCGCGCTCGAAGAGGTTGCGGCGCACGGCGCGCCTCGGCCCAGCGACGAACAAAGGGCCGCGGTCGCAGTCGCGCTCGGGCGCCACCTCGGTGTCATCTCGGGCGGGCCGGGCACGGGCAAGACCACCACGGCGCTCGCGCTGGTACGCAGCCTGGTCCGCCTCGGCGTCCTGCCCATGGACATCGCCCTTTGCGCGCCCACGGGCAAGGCAGCCAGCCGTCTCGACGACGATTTGCGCACGCGCCTGGGCGCGCTCCGAGATCCCGCCGAGGCCGACCGCGCGCTACTTGACGACTGTCCTTCCGCGCAGACCCTGCACCGACTGCTCGGCGCCCGTCGCGGGCCAGGCGGCGTCCTCGATACTTCTCGCGATCCACTGCCCTTCGCCGCTGTGATCGTCGACGAGTCGTCGATGATCGATCTTGAGCTCATGGACAAGCTCCTGACTGCGTTGCCCGACGCTGCCTTGCTGATCTTGCTGGGCGATGCGGATCAGCTCCCTTCCGTCGCAGCGGGCGCCGTGTTCCGCGACCTCGGCCGATTGGCCGTGCGACTCGAGCGCGGGTATCGCACCGACGTCGCCCAGCCCGAGGGCAGGAAGATCGCCGAACTGGCCGCGGCCGTGCGCGCGGGCCGCGCCGAAGATGCCATCCGACTGTGTGCCCTTCGCGCCGACCCCTCGGCGCTGAGCCGGCAAGGCGTCGAACACCTGGCGCCCGAGCATCGCGACGATCTTCTGCGCGACTACCATCAACGCCTTTTCGGAGATGCTGGCGTGACCGCGCTGCTCGCTCACGTCTACACCGAGCAGGACGGATCCTTTGCCGACGAAGATGCCCGCCGCCTGGATGACTTGGCGGCGCACCTTGCACGCACGCGCATCCTGGCCGTCACGCGAGCGCGCAGGACCGGCGTCGAGTACTGCAATGCCTTCTTGCACGACCTGCACGGCGGCGGGCCGCACGGCGGCGGGTATTCGTTCCTGCCTGGCGAGCCGGTGCTGATGTTGCGCAACGATTACGAACGCGACCTGTGGAATGGCGACCAGGGCGTGGCTGTGCGCGTGCGCCGGCCTGGGCAGCCCATCGTCGTGGCCTTCCGTTCGCGCAAAGGCTGGCAAGCCGTGGACCCACGGGCCATGCCTTCTGCGCTCGATCTCGGATTCGCGCTTACCGTGCACAAGTCGCAGGGCTCCGAGTTCGACGAAGTGCTATTGATTCTGCCGGACTTCGCCTCTCCCCTGCTCACGCGCGAACTCACCTACACAGCGGTTTCACGCGCGCGCAAGAGCGTCGTGCTGTGTGGCGCGCTCGACCAACTCGAAGCTGGCATCGACACGGGCGAAAGCCGCGGCTCGGGGCTTGCGGCGCGCCTGTGACAGCGGTTACCGGACCGGACCCGCCCCAGGTGACTTGTCCTTCATGCCATGTCATCGTGAAAGGACTTCCTGGCGCGATTCATGGGTTTGATGGCTCTTTCCAGTCCACGACATTTTCGATCTCGACGAAGCGGATACTTCCTTGCGGTCGCGGCTTGCCTGGTTGGTTGTGGCGGTAGCAGCGCCACAACCGCCGCTGTGCCGAATGGGATCCACGACGCGGGCTCCGTCCCCATCGCGATCACGTCCGATGCCGCGAACGGATTCCAACCGCTCGCAGACGCCGCGATTTACCTGTCCCCGGCTGACGACGCCCTGGCTTCAGAATCGCCACCTCCGGGTGGGCCGACCGGGACGTGCGCGGTGGAAACCACCACCCTCTACCCGCGGCCAGCCGAAGTGTTGCTGGTGCTGGATCGATCCACCCCCATGGCGAGCGCCATCGCGTCCGACGGGACCAGCACATGGACCGCCACCGTCGCTGCGGTCGAAAGCGCGGTCCTGGCCAGCCAAGATGCGACGGCGTGGGGCATGATGCTCTTTCCTAAATCCACGGGCGACTCGACCTGTTGCCAGATGCCGACGAATGACCTCTTGCCCACGGTCGAAGTGGCCCCGGCCCTGCAGTCCGCGCCGTCCATCAGCGCGGCGCTCGCGCAAGACGCGCCAACGGGCGTGGGAACGCCGACCGCGCGGGCTCTCGTCCAAGCCGCGAACTACCTCGCAGCCCGCTCGACGAGCACCTCGAAGTACATCGTCTTGGCCACCGGAGGCGAGCCCACCTGCGCCAGCGACGGGTTGTGCTCTGGTGCCGCCACCACCGACTACGCTCGCACCAAGGACACAGTCGCCCATGTGGCCAGCGTGCTCGGCATTCCGGTCGCGGTGGCCGCCGTTGTGCTGCCTACTTCAGGCAACTCGATTCAGCCAAGCGTTCGACAGCAACTATTCACCGATCTGGCAAATCTTGGCGGAATGCCCAACACAACACCTGGGCAACGGGCGTACTACGCCATCGCAAGCGCCTCGGATCTGGCCACCGCCCTTGGCACCCTGAATGCCCAGATGACCAGCTGTAGCTTCGCCCTTCGAGATCCGATCGTTTGGCCGGACGATGTGGCGGTCCTGCTCTCCGAGAATCGGATCGCCAGAGACACGTCGCGCCAAGATGGTTGGGACTATGGGGATAGCGGCACCTCCATAGTCCTCTATGGCAAGCCCTGCGACGATGCGCGCAGCCTCGCTGGTGCGGCGTCGCTTTCGTTCGTGACCGCGTGCCCGGCCGTGGCGATCAACTAGTCTGGGCCAACTGCCATTCTGTCGGAAGATCGCACGGGCCTTGACTTGCCACCCGGTCTTAGCTAACCACATCCCCCATGAGCCGTGAGGAAGACGCCAAGGATGCCCGGTTGTTCGATCTTCGCACCGTCGAGCGCAACATCAAGCGCGGGCTAATCACCCGCAAGGACTACGAACGATTCCTGAAGTCTCTCGCAGACGCGAGCGACAAGGTCATTCCGTCCGAGGCGGAAGCGCCGCCCGCGGCTGAACAATAGACGCACGCTTGGCAGGGGTTGAAACTGGGACAACACCTGCGTACGCTTGCGTGCCATGGCTGATTCCGACCAGAAGACAGGGAACTTCACCGTGACCGACCGCCGCGCGTTCGACCCCAGCGGCGCGCCCAAGTCCGAACCGCCCGTGGGCCAAGACAAGCCGGACAACAAACCGGACGACAAGCCGGGCAACAAGGCGGACAAGCCCGTGGAGGCGGCGCCATCGGCGCAGGCGCCAGCGGCGCAGGCGCCGTCGCGCTCGCTGCCGCCCGCCGATTTCGCCACCTTGGTGCTGTCGCTCGGCAGTTCGGCCGTCATGTACCTTGGCCAATCCGAGGGGCCTGAGGACAAGAAGCCCGCGCGCAATTTGCCCATGGCCAAGCACGCCATCGACTTGCTCACCGTGCTTGAGGGAAAAACCAAGGGCAACCTATCCTCCGAGGAGGAGCAGATCCTGGAAAGCCTGCTCTTCGACTTGCGCTTGCGCTACGTCGAGGCGCTCAAGGCGGTTTCCGCAGGGGCCTGAGGCGAGCCACGCACGGCGCGGCGAATTTCGAACAAGAACAGCAACAACATCACCGCGCTCAGAGCAGGCAGCAGGATGACCAGGGACCAGGCCAGGGTGGGAAAGGTGTGGCGGTACTCGATGAACCACCAGTCGACCCGCGCCCGCCCGTAACCTTGGTGGATGTCGAGCTGCAAATTGGTGTAGCGGCGCCAGGGAGCATCCTTTTCCGCCACCACCCAAGAGTCGTTCTTGGGCAGGTGGTCGAGCAGCCAGTAGTTGCCAAGGATGTGCTGGAAGGGCGGCAGCCACTGCAACGAATAGATCGTCTCGAAACAGACCGGACAAGGCATGCTGGGCGTGCTGACCCCGTCCCCCTTGTTGTTGGGCATGCCCAACCAGAACTGCGTGGCCTCGGTTTCGATGCGGATGAAATGGTCCCAGTAGATCGCATTGCCGAGGTAGGTGACCGCCACGCCGGAAACAAAGACCGCCGCGAAAAACCCCATGCCGAGCCAGCGGCGCAACGAACTCGCCTTGTCGAGCAAGTCCTGGAGGAGGAAGCCCGCTGGCAATAGCAGGACGGCGAGGGCGAAGGTCATGTAGCGCGGCCCCCAAGCATAGTCGCCGGCCCAGGAGATCATCTGCGCGTGGAGGTAAAGCCCTGGGAAAATGGTCAGCACCATGGCCAGGACGACGGTGCGAAAACGCTTGAAGAAGCGCACAAATCCCAGCAGGGCCAAGAAGATGGGCGGGCTGTAGAGGAAGATGGACTTGCCTGGTGAGAGGAACATGCCGAAGAGGCCGACCAGCGGTGACTCGTGCAGAATGCCAACGGGCGCGGACGAGACCCCGGTTCCGGCGAAGGCCAACCCGTAACCCGTGGAGTAGATGCTGCCCCAGCGCACATAGTTGTAGTAGAGGTACGCCGCCCCGAACGGGAACGCGCTACCGACGCTGACCAGGGCGACGAGCACGAGCGCCCTCCAGTTGCGCCGCAATTCCCACATCAAGAACAGCCCGCCGCCAATCCCCGAGAGCAGGAAGACCGGCTTGGCGTTGACCAGCAACCCGGCCCACACCCCGAGCACCACGGCCTGCCGCCACGTCGGGTCTTCGCGAACGTCGAGCAATTTTGCGAAAAAGCCGGTGAAGCACGCAAGCTGCAGCGTCTCGGAGTAGGGGTAGCGCGAATACACCCAAACCGAAGTCGAGAGGGCGAGGGCCAACGTCGATGCCGCGGCTGGGATGGGCCGCATCCCGAGCCGCCGGCACAGACCAAAGAAGAGTACGCAAGCCAAGGTACCGAGAAGCGTGGGTGCCAGGTGAGAAGTGAAGCGCCAGGTGATCTGCCAATAGGCGGGCCAGCGCGCGGAGATCCCTCGTTGCAAGGCAACACCGGGGATGTGAATCGCGCACTGAAGCAGCGGCGCCAGCCCGTAGAGTCTTCCGTTCTTGCCGTTCTGCAGGCCCATCGGCCAGCGCGTTTTGGCGTAAAGGTTGTGGTTGTGGACGATGCTGTCCGCGACTTCCCAGATGGGCGTGGCATCGCCCCACGGCCGTTCGCGGCTGGTCGAGAACAGGTACAGGAACGCAATGGCGCCGAACAGCCAGAAGCTGCCGCGCCAGCGGAAAGGAAAAGCGATTGCGGTCAACAAAGCGGGCGACATGATAACTGATTGCGCCGCACGGGAGAGAACTTCGTTGCGGCAAGCGCGGCAATGCCGGGTCGCCGCCAGCATTCGCCCGTGCTAGATCGCCCAGTAAGTGCGGCCATGAAGGATCTTGAACAGTGGACGAAGCTCTTGGTGGATGTAATCGCGCGCGCGACGGCGCAGCTTCCCGAGGACGTGACGCGCGCGATTCGCCAGGGCCGAACCAGGGAGGCCGAAGGGTCGCTGGCCGCCATGGCGCTGGATGCGGTGTTGAAGAATGCCGAGCTGGCGTGGAGCGAGCGGGCACCCATGTGCCAAGATACCGGCGTTCCCATCTTCTGGATTCACCATCCCGCGGGCGTGTCCACCGGCATGCTTGTCAAGGCTTGCGCCGAGGCGGTTCGCCAGGCCACCGCGCAGAATCTGCTGCGTGAAAACGCGGTCGACACGCTGACGGGTCGGAACACCGGGAACGGACACGCGCCCAGCATCCCCAGCGTGCACTGCGAGGAATGGGATCGCCCTGAAACCAAGGTTCAGTTGTTGCTGAAAGGGGGAGGCTGCGAAAACACCAGCGCGCAGTACTCGCTGCCCGACACCAAGCTCGGCGCGGATCGCAATCTGGACGGCGCCCGCAGGGTCGTCCTGGATGCGGTTCACCAGGCGCAAGGCAAGGGCTGCGGGCCGGGAATTCTTGGCGTGTGCCTGGGCGGCGATCGCGGCTCGGGGTACCTGGAGGCCAAGTATCAACTGTTGCGCCACCTCGACGACCACAATCCCGAGCCCGAGCTGGAGGCCATGGAAACGCGCCTGGTCGACGAGGCCAACCAGCTCGGCATCGGTCCCATGGGCTTTGGTGGCCAGACCACGCTCCTGGGCGTGAAGATCGGCACTCTCGGCCGCGTGCCGGCCAGCTACTTCGTGTCCATCGCCTACCTGTGCTGGGCCGCCCGTCGCGCCGGCGCGGTCGTAACCGAAAGCGGAGACGTGACATGGCTCAGCTGAATTTGCCCTGCGGCGAGGCCGCGATCCGCGCCCTGCGCGTGGGCGACACCGCTTTGCTTTCCGGCCGCATCATCACTGGCCGCGATGCCGCCCATCACTGGCTGGTGGGCGCCTATCGCGAGGAGGTCGCGCCGTTCTTGGCCGGCTCGATCATCTACCACTGCGGTCCGGTCGTGCGGAAGAACGCCGACGGTAGCTACGACTTCGTCGCCGCGGGCCCGACCACCAGCGCACGCGAAGAGCCCTACCAAGCCGACGTCATCGGCCGCTACGGCGTGCGCGGGGTGATCGGCAAGGGCGGCATGTTCGACAAGACCCGCAAGGGTCTGGTCCAGCACGGCGCGGTCTATCTGCACGCCGTGGGCGGCACCGCGCAGTCCCTGGCGCGTACCGTGGTTCGCGTCGAACGCGTGTTCAAGCTGGAAGAATTCGGCGTGCCCGAGGCCATGTGGGTCATCGAGGTGAAGGATTTCCCGACGGTCGTCACCATGGACGCGCAAGGCGGCTCCCTGCACGAGACCATCGTCGAGGCATCGAAGTCGGTCTTGCTGAAATTGCTCGGGCGAACGGTCGGTTGAACTCTGCTCGACTAGCTTCCACGGCTAGCCATAGGGATTCGAGCGCCAAAAGGGCGTCGATTATCTGGGCGAGCAGGACGGTGGCTGGCCATCAACGGGTGGCAACGGCGCTCTCTTCGACGAACTGGGCGCGGTGCGGAGCCGATGGCACTTTCGTTCCTTGCTCCGGAACCTGCGACTAGACCCAGTCGAGCGGGATGCGATCGCGCTGACTGCGATCGCCTCGCTCGACTCGCGCCGAGGTGCGGGATCAGTCGCCTGCACGGAAGCGCAGTTCGAGCGCCAGATCCAGGGACAGGAGCATCAGGTCGCGGGTGACCCATGCCATGGTGGCCAGGTCGACGATCAAATCCGTTCGCCGGCCCACCGCCCAAGCAAGCCCGGCCGATAGGCGCGCCACCGGCCCGTTGCTGGCCAGGTATCCCGTGGCGAATTGGATGGGAAACGAAACCGAATGACCGGGGCTGGGCGGATTCTCGTAGCTCAGAAGCGCGCAAGGCATGAGCGCATTCACCCGCCGATCTTTGCCTTTCAGGTTGGCCACGGCCAGGTAGCCTCCAAGGTTGGCCCGCGATGAGAAAGCGTAGTCGACGTGCGCGGCGAGCAGCGTGTTCTGGAATTTGCCGGGTGCCACGCCCTCAGCGCTTTCCAATTGCAGCGACCAACTGGCCCATGACGGGAAGGTGCTGGGAGGGACGAGCGGCGGCTGTGCCTGCACCTGGGACAGCGCAGAGAGCGGCTGCGCCGGCGATACCGGAGAAAGCGGCTGCGCCAGCGCCGGCGCGCTGGCGAGCAGGAGAGCGAGACAGGTCGGAATGCGCATCATCTTTTCCCCAATTCACTCAAGTTTGCGCTTGGCCCGCGGCGAGCGAAGAACCGAGTCAGCGCTCTCGAGCAAGGCCCGGGCGTAGGGTGGGTTGTGGATTTCGGCCGCGTCGTCCTCGAGCAGAAGCAGGAGATTCCACAAGGCCCGCCGCTCGGGCGTGTTGCGCCGGATGACCGCCCTCGACGCATGCAACGGCCGAACGTCGCCCACGATGCGCTGAAGACGCGCCTGCACAAACAAGCGCCGCGCGCGCTGGCGAACCCCGTCGGGTCGATTGGGATCGTCCTGGGGACAATCGGGGCAATTCGCCCGATCTGCTACAAACGAGTGGTTGGCCCCGCGGCTCGCGCTGGGCTCGCCTTTGTGGCAGTGCACGCATCCGCCCTCGAGCCCAGCCAGTGGGGCGGGCCCGATCAACGCCTCGCCCGTGCTGGGGTCGAAACCACCCCGGCCGAGCCAGATCGCCGCCGCCGACGAGGACGGCACGGTCGCGCGCGATGGATCCGGGGTGTGGCAAGGCAAGCAGATGCCGCTGGCGCTGCCGTCGGGGAGCGGCGGCAAAAGCCGCGGATGCGAGACCTGTCGCAGGAGCGCGTGGGGCACCTTTCCGCTTGGCCCCAAGGTTGGATGCGAATCGTGGCAGGCCGCGCATGAAATGCCGATCGCGCCCGCGTGCTTGGGCGGACGCAAGCTGGCCATGAATTTCAGGTGGTCCCGGCTCGCGGCCATTGCGGAATTCGACGCCCGTGCGGCCTTGGGCGCGGCGCTCTTTTCGGCCAGCAGGAATCCCCAGGTGGTGTGGCAGCGCGTGCAGGGCGGATTGCTCGCCGCCTCCGGATCGCGGTCGGCGTGGGCTTTCGCCGATCGGCGCCAGGCCGTCGCGTGGCCGTAGACCGGCGGGGCGTCGTGGCAGATGGCGCAAACCTCGCTGCGCAAGGTGGTCCAGCTCGCGCGTGGGTCGGGCACAGCACCTGGGCCGTGGCAGGAAAGGCACCCGGCACCGCCCAGACGGCGCAGCACGCGAGGCATGACCGACCACGGCTCGCGCTCATCGGCGCCGCGATTCAGGGCGCGGGCAACATCGTAGAAACCGCCATCGGCTATTCCAAGATCGCCGGTGGCATGGCAGGCCAAGGCGCAGCCAGGGTAGTCGGCGGCCCGCGCGGCGAACGACAATGGAATTCCGTCGAGCAAGCGTGCCATCACCGTGGTCATGGGACTGGCGGCCGCGCCGGCCAGCATCTCGGCGTGGCAGCCCGAACGGGCGCAATCGAGGGGTACGTCGTCGTAGCGGCCCGCGATGAGATCGAGGGTGCGACCCTTGCCATCGCGCAAGCGCCAGACGCCCGAACGATCCGGCGTGAAGCTGGCGAGACCGCCCTGTTCTTCGACCGCCGCGTGACTGCCGGCGGCCGCGCGTACCAGGCGCCAGCCCTCGCCACCAAGGTAGATGCGGCCGTCTGTCGGAATGGTGGTCAGCCCTCGCGACAGACTGGCGGCCGCGACCCTGACCTCCTGGCGCATGGTGCGCCCCGCCTGATCGATCCAACTTGCCTCGAGCACGGCCTCGCCGCGCGTGCGCGGAGAGATGGGGACAACGCCCCACCGGGGTTCGGACGTGGCCAGCGCGGTCTTCCACGGCACGGTTCGCCCGTCGAGCCGAAAGCCATTCTCGCTGACGTTGATCTCCGGCAGCGTGGGTCCGTCGACTTGTTTCCAGGCGATGCGGCTGGGGCGCGCACCGGGTTCGGCCTTCACCGTGATAGAGAAGGGGGCGTCGAAGCCGACCTGGGCCTGTGCGGGCCCAACATCCAGCCGGGGCGCGGAACGCGCTTGCCCTCGCGCCGTTGCGCTAGCAGCCCTAGGCACCGGCGGCTCCGCGGCCATGATTGGCATGATTGGATCGTCGGGATCGTCGGGATCGCGAGGGCAACTTCCGAATCGACACACCCCGGCCGCACAGTCCGCGTCCAGCCAACACGAAGGCACGCGGCGTGGAAGAGCGCAGTTGCCGGCACGACAGACGGCTCCCTCGACGCAGGGGTGGCGCGCGTCGCAGGGATCTCCCACGGAATGCGCCTGTGGATCGCGTACGCACACGCGGCTGGGCAGGGCGGCGCCGTCGTAGTGGCAGCGCCAACCGGCGGGACTGCCGTCGGGAAAATCCGGAGAGGCATCGATGCACACGCGATCCTTGCCTGCGTCGCCAGCCGGGCCGGGCCGGGTCGAAGGCCGGGCACCGCAGGTCCAGCCCGCCGCAAGCGGAGCCGGCGCCACGCCCGCCGCGGTTTCGCCGCCGGTACACAGGGTAACGCCCGCGGTTTCTCCGCACATCCATTCCCCATCGTCGGGCATGGTGGGGTGCGCCTGGAGACAGCGATCGCCCTCACAGCGGAATTCGGGTGAAAGCTTGGCGCGATCCAAGCAAGCATTCGCGCCAGGGACGCAGCGCCAGCCACGCGGAGACGAGGCGCGCGCAGGGGACCGGGCCGCATCGACCGTTGCCGGGCGGCTCGCCAGCTCGCAGCCGAAGACGAGCGAGCTGGCGGCGACCGCGAGTACCGCGGTGCCGGTTTCAGCGCGCATGATTCCGCCGCCGCCAGGCGAGCAGCACGAGCCCGAGCACGGCCGCCATGCCGAAAGCCCCACCTGTGCTTCGTCCGGGCGGGACCAGCGCGCAGCCGTTGAAGAAGGGCGGGCGCGTGGTCCGCACGCACACTTCTGTGTTGCCGCCGTTCGAGATCTTCCCAGTGAGATCGCGCACCAGGGCCGCGAAGCAGATTCTGCCCACGGCACTATCCACGGCCATGCTGAGGCGGGCAGGTTGTCCTGGCGGCGGCAAGGCCCCCAAGAAGACCTGGCGCGGGCTTGGACCCAGAAGCGGCCCTTGCGTTTGGGACAGCAGAAGGGTCAGCGATTCGCGACCGCCATCGTCGCTCGCATCGGCCAAGGACAGGCTGAAGGCCAGACGATCCTCGATATTGTCGGTGCAATCGTCGCTCTCCCGCGCCCAGTCCCAAGCCAGAGCTGTGGCACCCGCGAACGAAGGCGGTGTCGTGTCCGGGCCCTCGCCGGTGGTGAAGGTGACGGATCGGCCGCGGCCCTTGCCGCCCGAGGTGGTGCCGCGCAGTTCTGGCCAGTGAACCGTGTACGCCGTCAGGGCCACGAGCGCATCAGGCGGGAGGAGCGTCAGCTGCCCTTCGGCCGGGTCGAATTCGCCGACGAGCGCTCGCTGGGTTCCGTCGGGAAGATCGAGCAACACGGGCTCGCTCTGGTAGATCGCCGCTGCGGCGTAGAGAGCGTGCAGCGGAGCGCCGATGGGCACACCCGTGGCGCCGTCGGGTGGCAAGGCCGCCAGCAGGTCGGGCGCGCCACAGGTCTGCGCGAAGGCCGGCATCGCCCCCCAAACCGCGGCAGCGGCGCCCAAGAGCGCGGCACGCATCACTGCGCGCAAAGCACGTCTCCGCAACGACCAAGCAATTCGGTGGTGTCGCCGTTGTGGTTGAGGTCGAATTCGTCGAGGCAGCAGAAGCCGTTGTCGATGCAGCACTGTTCGGTCTCGGGCGCGTGTTTCTTGTCGCTCGCCACGCTCGCGCACGCGGAGGGAACCGGCCGCTGCTCTACGCAGTAGCTCCATGATTGCCCGTCGGAGGCGCAGGTCTGCAAGCCCCAGAAGCTGCAATAGGAGATAAAGCATACGCGCTGGCCGCCCGGCACGCAGACGGGGCAGCGGGTGGGGCAGGTGCTCATCTGCCCGGCGACGCAGTAGCGGAATCCGCCCCCTGGGCACGGGATGGGAGCGATGTCGTTGTCGACGACCCCGTCGCAGTCGTCGTCGATGCCGTTGCAGATCTCGCTGACCGGCGCGCACGAGGACGGTGCCGGGCAGTCGGCGCCCGCGCAGGCCAGATCGCGAAGCCCTTCGCCGTGCAGATCGCCGGGCCCATCCGATGCCAAGGTGAGGTCGCTGTTCGCCCGCGCATCCGGGGTCGTGCTGTGCGCCCCATCGTCCGGCGTCTTCGCCGCATCGGCCGCATCGAGCGTGCGCAAAGACGTACGCCCGCCTCCGCACGCCGCCAATGCGAACACGCACGCGATCGCCAGCCGCAGAAAATGGATCACAGGCATGATTGTACCGACACCGCTGGAGAGAAAAACTGAAAGAAGAGGCACCAAACCACAAAGAACGTCGACAAGCACGAGGACGGAAGGGCCACGCTCTAGTAGCATGAGGGCGTGGCTACACGTTGGTTGGTCTGGCCGCTCTTGGCGCTGCTCGCCCCAGCGCCTATCCGGGCACAAGAGGCCGCGGTCAGCCAAGGCGCAGGCCCTTCGGATGGCGGGCCACTCACCGAATTCGACGACTACCACGCAGCTGAGCCACACGGCGATCGCGTGGTGCTCATGCCGACGGCAAAGACCCAGCCCAAGGGACTCTTTACGTTCTCAAGCTACGACGTGGTTCTCTTGCAAGCGGGCTACGCCATCACCAACTCGACGCAGGTCACGCTTACCTTCACGCCGCCCGTCGCGGGCGGGATGCCGCTCGACCTGACACTTAAGACGGCCGTCTTTCGCGGCCCGTTCGTGCGCGCCGCCGCCATGGCCTCCGCGACCGGACTGACGGGGCTCGGCGACGTGGGTTTCGTGTTCCTGGGCCGCGCCGGCGGCGTCGTGGATTTCTGCCTAGAACCCCAATGTGTTTCTAGTTTCACCGTCGCAAGCAACGTGACCTTCGCGGGAGCGGTCCTGTTCATGTGGAACGGCGCCGGGGTGATCTGGCGAGTCGGGCCGAAGCTGGCACTGCTGGCCGAGGCAGACACGATGATTCCGCTCGGACGAGCGCTCGGCCAGGTCAACGGGCTCATGGCCTGGGCAGGATTGCGCGTGCCCGGCAGGCGCTGGTCCTTCGACGCCGCTCTCGGCCACAGCCCCCGCGCCGGCGACAGCCCGCTCACCTTCCCCCTGCTCGTGCTGAGCTATCGACCGGGCGCCTGATCGAGTTGGCCAGTCGTGGACTGCGCTGTCGCTGCTCGTGATGACCGGCAACCTGTGAACTTCACCCAGATCACTCGGTAGTGCGGGCGGCTTCGAGCTACGCTGGCTCGCCCACAAGCGGCGATCTTCGGCGAGCGAGCTGGATGGCCAGTCCAAACGGGTCGCGCAGCATGGCGAGCTCGTCGCCAGAGGCCAGGATTTCGGGTGGGGAAGAAACGGTAGCCCCGGCCTTGACCAGCAACTCCTGCGCGGCGGCGACGTTCTCGACGGCAAACGCGAGGTGCAGAACGAGAGGATTCATGGCGAAGTAGTCGGGAATGGGTGCCGCCGGATTGTTGTAGATCTCAAGTACGACTTGTCCCGCGGCATCGGCGAGAAAATGCGTCCGTGCGGGCCCGCCGGCCGCGCGAACCACGCGGAACCCAAGATTTCCGACGTACCAGTCGACGACAGCGAGGGGATCCTTGACCTGCAAAGCGATGTGTTCGATGCGCATGGGGCATGCATCTTCGCAGGTGACGCAGCCAAGATCCAAGCCACAACCGAAAGCCCACACGAGCACCGAGACTCTCTGGCGCAAGACACCAAAGGGTCGCACCAAGAGTCGAGCGGTGGAAAACGAATCCTTCTTATCAATCGCGGCGCCCGTGCCGTTACGAAAATGAAGGAGATTGTCGACATGAGTGACCGAGTAGGCAGCATTACGCAAATCCAGGCCGCAGTTCAGGCCGAGGCCGTACGCGCCAAAGCGCCCGAATCGCGACCGCAGCCTGTCCCTGTGGACAAAGTTCAGTTGAGCAGCGCTGCCCAGGCAGCCTTGCGGGAAACCGTGGAAACCCCAGCCCAAACCGCCAAGGAAGCCGGCTCGGGTGACTCGCAGGCCAAGCTGTTGCTGGCCAACGAGGAACTCGCCAAGGAGGCCGCCGCCAAGACGGAAGCCACGAGTACAGCGCACGTCGTGGCCTAGGCCACGACGTGCAAGCCACACGCCCGAATTCGGGAGTCTATCGCCTGCGTGCCATGCGGGCCGGCCCGCGTGCGGTGCCCGTGAGCGGGTAGCGTGAGCGGCCAGCGAAAAGCGGCCTGCGTGAGCGGCTGGCGCGAGCGTGAGCGTGTGCGGCTCGCGACGCGCGATCCCCCCTTTTCGCAAATCGCCCACGAACATGCTACCGCCCATGCGACTCGCGGCCCGCTAGCCGAAGCCACGCCTGGGACTCAGCGCCGCCGATTCTGCAACGTGGCGAGCGACTCCGGGTCCACCTCTTGCTATCATCCCCACTCCCACAATGGATCTCATCGACGGCCCAAAGCCGCGCCTTCCCGAGAATTCGGAGTCGTTCATGCACCGTTTCGGCAAGCTTTTCATCTTGGTGGGCGTCTCTGCCCTGGCCCTGATTCTGACCATCGAGCGCCGCGGTGAGGATGTTCGCCTCACGGCCGAGCCATCGCTGAGCGCGGCGGTTCACTCCGACGGTGCTGGCTACGAACTCGCGCAAGCGCAGATCTTCAGCAAGACGCTTTACTACGTGAACAGCCAGTACTTCGATCGCACGCGGCCCGATCCCAAGAAGATGCTGGTGGGTGCGCTGGATTTCTTACAGCGCGATGTTCCCGAGGTTCTGGTCGACCGCTTTCCCGAGCGCGACCCCAAGCAGGTGACGGTCAAGGTCAACGGCGAACAGAAGGTCTTTCCCATCGAACGCGTGGATTCGCCGTGGACCTTGCGCAGCACGATCAAAGAGATCTTCGCCTTCATTGAGCCGCGCCTGCGTCCCGTGCCGACCAAGGATCGTGCACGCCATCTCGTGGATATCGAGATGACCGCCACCAACGGCATGCTCTACACCCTCGATCCGCACTCGGTGCTGCTGGATGTGGACAGCTTCAAGGACATGCGCACCACGACCCAGGGCAAGTTCGGCGGCCTCGGCATCGTCATCGAGATGGATCGCAAGGGTCGCATCACGGTCAAGAAGCCCATGCCCGACACGCCGGCCATTCGCATCGGCATCAAGGCCAAGGATCACATCGTGCGCATCAACAACGAATCCACCATGAACATGACCTTGCAAGAGGCGGTGGACCGGCTGCGCGGCGAGGTCGGCTCGTCGGTCGATGTCTACATCGATCGCACGGGCCTGCAGACGCCCAAGAAATTCACCATCGTGCGCGACTACATCCGGCCGCCGGCCATCGATCCGCCGCCGCGCATTTTCAGTGTGCCTGCTACGGGCAATCAGCCCGCGGCCAAGGTCGGCTACTTCCGCATCATCAGCTTCTCCGCCAACACCGAGGCCGATCTGACCAAGGCGCTAAGCTACTTCGAGCGTGAGAAGGTCAAGGGCATCGTCATGGATTTGCGGGGCAACCCCGGCGGTCTTTACGATCAAGCGCAGAAGGTGGCCGATGCCTTCATCGAATCGGGTGTGCTGGTGTCCATGGTCGGCCCCGGCGGGGCGCAACGCAAAGACGAGCACGCCACCCGTAACGGCGACACCAAGGTCCCGCTCGCCGTGCTGGTCAGCCAGACCTCGGCCAGCGCCTCGGAGATCGTGGCCGGCGCGCTCAAGAATCTCGACCGCGGCGTGATCATCGGCGAAACCACCTTTGGCAAGGGATCGGTGCAAATGCTGTTCGACATCCCGTCGCCGGTGTCTTTTGGCAAGAACAACGACGACGACAAGCTCGGCCTCAAGCTCACCACCGCGCAGTACCTCACGCCGGGCGATGTCTCCATCCAAGGTGTGGGCGTGACCCCGGACATCGAGCTCGACCGCATGCGGGTCGAGAAGAAGAGCGACGAGGCCTGGATCAGCCTGCAACCGTCCACGCGCCGTCGGCAGGAATCGGACTACGAGTGGCACCTCGAAAACCCCAACGCGCAGAAGGGCAACCGGCCCCTCGACACCTTGTCGTATCTCTTCGTCCCGCCCCCCAGCAAGGATCGCGTCCATGTGGAAGACGACGAGGATCCCGACGCTACCGCCGACGAGGAAGAAGCCGACGAGCCCGCGGATGAGGCGCGCATCGACTTCCCCATCGAGTTCGCGCGCGACTTCATTGCCCAGGCGAAATCGGCGCGCCGCCAGGACTTGGTGGCGCAATCCAAGCAGTTCCTCGACAAGGCGCGCGCGGAGCAAGACAAGAAGCTCTCGCTCGCGCTCGAGAAGCTGGGCGTGGATTGGAGCCAGGGACCGGCGTCGCCCGAGGGCGATATCCAGGCGACGCTTGCGTTGGTTGGCGGCGAGGCGAAAGTCGGCGCCGGCCGGTCGATCAAGATTCGGGGCCTCGTCAAGAACACCGGCACCACGACGGCGTACCGGGTGCGCGCGGTCCTGCGCAGCGACAACCTGCTCTTCGACGAAAACGAAATGGTGTTCGGCAAGATCGCGCCGGGCGCCAGCAAGACCTACGACCTGTCGGTGAAAGTGCCGCGCAACAGCCTCACGCGAACCGACGTCATTCGCGCCGAATTCTCCGCGCAAGGCAAGCTGCGCGCGGACAGCGCCGAGATGACTCTCAACATCGAGGGCAAGCCGCATCCGCTGTTCGCCTACGCCTACCAGACCATCGACGACGTGGCCGGCAACCGCGACGGCCGCGTGCAGAAGGGCGAGCGCGTGCGCACCCTGGTCAGGGTCAAGAACATCGGTCCGGGCACTTCGCTGAAGACCGAGGCCATCGTGCGCAACGGTCCCGGACAAGAGGGCATCCTCATCAGCGCCGGCCGCTTCGAGGCCAAGGATCTGGCCCCTGGCGCGACCAAGGATTTCTCCTTCGTCTATGAAGTGGGCAACGATTTTTCGGGCGACGAGTATCAACTGGAGCTGATGGTGGCTGATACCGTGCTCGGCGAATCCATCTCGGACAAGATCAAGATCAAGATCGCGGGGCCGGGGCCGGCCCCGGCGCCCGACGAGGGCATGGTGACCATCAACAAGGCCGACGTGTCACTACGCGAGTCACCCTCGGGCAGCGCCCAGGTCTTGGGCCATGCCGACAAGGGAAGCTCGTTCCGCAGCACGGGAAAACTCGGCGACTTCAATCGCATCGAACTCGAAAGCGGGCGGGCGGCCTTCGTGGCGACCGCGGACATCGCGCGCGGCGGGGGCGGCAGTCCGTCGTACCGCGCACAATGGGACGCCACACCGCCGCTCTTGTCGGTCAGCGCGCCCACGGTGGTGACTGGCAACGTGGTCCACATCTCGGGCACGGCCACGGACAACACCGAGGTCAAGGACATCTACGTGCGGGTCTGGAATCGCGACTCCAAGTTGCCGCCCAAGAAGGTCTTCTATCTGCCGAACCGGGGCGAAAAGACGCGCCTCTCCTTCCAGACCGACGTTCCGCTGTGGCCCGGCAGCAACCTGATTCAGGTCTTCGCGCGCGAGGGCAACGAGGTGCAGTCGGTGCAAACCTTCATGGTCCTTCAGCGCTCAGTCCCGAGTGTTTCGCAAAAATAGGTAGGCTCCGCACCCTTACGCGTGTCCGGTGCGGCGGCGGAGCGTCCATTCCGCAACCAGCAGGCCGACAGCAAGGAGAAGCAGCAAGGGATTCGACCAGACCTCCACGGTGCGCAGGCTGCCCACGCGCACCTTGCGCGGTGGCCGCACGCTGGGATCGCCGAGGGCGCCGTCATGGAATTCTCCGCCGCTGGCTTTGGCGATCTCGCGCAGCACGGACTCGCGCGCGACCACGTCGTCGAGCTCGTGTCCCTCGGGACGGATGACGAAGGTGGTCTGTTCTTCGGTGGGCCGGCCGTCGAGAACCGCGCGGCCGATGAGCCGGTAGGCGCCGGGATCGAGCCCGCCCAACTCGACCTGGGCTTCGCCTTCGCTGCTCGTCGTGACCTTGAGGGCGCGCAAGGGATTGGCGGTTTCGGCGGCCTCCGCCGGCCGCAATTCCAGCGTGACTTCGACGGATGCGGCGGGACTGTAGTCCGCGCGCAAGCTGCGCACGCGCAGGGACACGACTTGTCCGCGATGGTATTCGACCTTGTCGAGGTCGATGCGTAGGTGGGTCAGCGCCGGATCGCGGACCAGCCAGCGAATCGCGCCCTCCCAGAAACGCTGGAAGGCGCGTCCATCGTCGCCCGCGCCCGCCGCCTGAAAGCCCCAGTTCCAGGCCGTGTCGGTCAGCAGGGCGAGGGTGCGCCCCTTGCCCACGTCGGCGGTGGCCAGTACCGGGGCGGGCTTGCCGTCGCTGCTCTTTTGCGACGGGTGGACCAGCAGCGCGCGCGCCCCTGGCCGCAGGCCGGCCACGCGGTTGATGCCCGTGAGCTGGGGCAAGGCCGCCCAGCGCGATTCGTTGATCTTTTCGTCGAGGCTGAGCGAGGTCACCGGGTGGGTGCGGCCTTCCGTGGTCAGGTGGGGACGGAAGGTGTCGGTGCTCAAGGAGCCTGGGCCATCGCGCGGAATGCCGCCGAGCTCGACGGGCAGAACATCATGGAGGGCGCTGTCGCCGTAGTCTCCGCTGGCGAAGGAGAGGTCGCCGCCCACCATGGCCAGGGCGCCGCCGGCCTCGATATAGGCGCGCACGCCGGGCAGATAGGGCTCGACCCAGTAGGGTTTGAAATTGAAATTGTCGAAGATGAGCAGGTCGAACGATCTCAGCTGCTCGTCGAAGATTTCCTTGTAGGGAAAGGGAATCAGCGACATTTCGTCCGGCCCCATGGTCATGTCGTCGGTATCGGTGCGCAGAATGAAGAACGACACCAAGTCGACGTTGGGATCGAGGCGCAACATCGAGCGCAAGAAGCGTTCGTTCCACGATGGCCGGCCGCACACGTGCAGCACGCGTACGCGGTCGCGAATGACCTTGAGGGTGAAGGCCTGGCTGTTGTTGCTGTCGATCGCCTCGCCGGACAGCACCGGCGTCTTGATCTCGAACACGTGGTTGCCCGGGTGATCGGGCGTGAACTCGAAGACCACGCCCACTTGTGGCGCATCCTTGCGCAGAACCACCGCCTTGGCATCGATCAGGCGCCCGTCGCGCAGCAGCGACACCTCGACCATGCGCCCGCCCAGGCCGCTGTGGTGAAGCACGGCCTCCAGCTTCACGGGCGTGCGCACGAAAGCGAAGTCGTCGGCCAGCACCGCGGCCACGGACAGGTCGCGCAGCTCTTCCTCGCCGACGAACACCGTATGGACCGGCGCGGCCAGTGCCTCCAGGGTCTTGCGGGTGTCGGCGTCGAGCGGGCCGCGGCCGATGCGGCCGGTGTCGATGCCGTCGGAGACGAGCACGACGGCGCCAAGGTCCCGGCCGGCCAGGCGCGTGCGCAGCTCGGACAGGGCCTCGCCGATGCGGGTGGCCTCGGCCTTGGGCGCGGGCAGCGACGCGCGCGAGGCTGGCGTGAGGCCTTCACCGAAGCCATACACTTCGATCTTGTGGCCCCTGCTTTCCCACGCGGCAAAGGTGGGCTCAGCGCTGGCCAAGAGGCCCGTCACGCGCTCCGAACGCGTGGGGCCGCGGTCGGGCGGCGCGACGGTCATCGAGCGCGAGGCATCCACCAGCACGGCCACGGTGTTCGGCACCACGCTGACCTGGCCGAATTCGAGCCGCGGTTGTACGCAAACCAGCAGACAGGCGGCCACGGCAAGCAGGCGCAGGGTCAGAATCGCCAGGGTCCGGCCGCGCCGGCGTTCGCGCCACAGCGAGAGTGCCGAGATCGCCACGGTCAGCGCGGCGGCCACCGCCAGCAAGACCAAGGTGCTTCGCCCGAGCTGCGTGCCAAAGGTCAGGCGCCAATCGGCGATGAGCCCGATGCGATTCACGGCCGGGCCCTCCGCGTGCGCAGGATGAAATCGATGTGCGCCTGCTCGGTCTTGTAGTCGAGGCAGAGGGCATACATCACCGCGTTCACTGCGAAGCGGAAGGTGCGTTCGCGCTGCTCGTCGCCGCCTGGAACCACGTCGTGTTCCCAGCGCCCAAACCCGTCGCGCGCCATGGCCCCGCAAAGGTCGTTCTGGGCGTAGATGACGGCCAAGCGGCGGTCGCGCTCGATGCCTTCCAGGATGGGCGAGGCCAGCACGCGCCCCGGAACACCGTGCAAGATGTAGAAGGATTTCCACAGCACGTGGTCGTCGGGCACCGGTTTGGGCAGATCCCCAGGCAGCGCGCGCGCCAGCAGCTTGCGCACGGATTCGTCGAAACCGCCGCCAGCTCTCCCCTCGGCCGAGTCGACGAGCAGGCAGCCGCCGAAGGTCAGGTAGCGGCGCAGACGAATGGTGTCGGCCTCGGAGGGCATGGCAAAGCCCCGGTCACCGGACAGCACGCAGAGCGGGTAGCGGAATAGCTCGGGGCTGGCCAGGGGAAGCTCGATGGGGTCGGGAGTCGTCACCAGGCTGGTTCGCCGTTCCAGCTCCCAAGCCAGGCGGCGCAGGGCACTCGGCCTTGGATCGGGCAGATCCGGGAAGCGCAGGCGCAGGAAGCGGAACTTGGACAGATCTCCCAAAGCCCTCGCGCCCCGAGAGGAAAACAGCAAGCCAGCAGCGGCCAGACCGGCCAAAAACCGGCGGCGGGGCAGGTCGGTCATGCCGCACCCGGCTGACGCCGAATGCTCGCCAATCGATCGCGGCCCTGGCAAACCACGCGCACTCATTCGATACTAGCGCCTGCCATGAGGAACCTGTCGGTCATCGCCCTGAGTATGATGGTAGTCGTTCTCTCTGTCGCGCCCAACTCCGCGCGCGCCCAAGATCCCGAGATCGGCGCCAGCACGCCAGCCACGGGGCAAGAGGCGACTGGGCCGGCCGCCGTGGAGGCGCCGGCCGCCAGTGCGGACGAGCCGGCGCGCAAGCCCAAGCCCAAGGCGACGCCAGCCCAGGCATCCACGGAGCCGGCGGCGCCGCCGAAGTTTTTCGGCGGGCCAGCCGAATCCAACCACAAATTCCAGACTGGCCTGTCCATCATGCCGGGCTCCGGCTACCGGCTGATCGTGCGCTACAAGGAAGACCAGAATTGTGGCGACTCATCCGGCATTCAGAACAAGCCCGTGTGCGCTCACAGTGTTCCCGTGTTCCTGGATTTCCAACTCTCTTTCGGCGTAGCGGCGCGGGCCGACCTCATCGCGGACATTCGCTTCGGCCTGCAGAGCGATCCAACCATCGCGGGCGGCCATCAATTCGCCTTGGCTCCAGGGCTGCGCTTCTGGCTGGATCAGGATGTCACGCTCAAGTTCTATACGACCTTGCAGTTTGTCTTCGACTACATGAACTACATGAACGCGGGGCCGAGCAACAGCGACTACGGCGTACGCAACGCCAATGGACTGATGTACGACCCGATCCGCAATGTGGGGTTCTTCGTCCAGTTCGGCGAGACCATCGGATTCGCGCGCTGGTTCCGTATCGATCTCGACATCGGACTGGGGGCACAGATCCGATTCCCATAACCGCAAGGGCGATTCGTGAATCGCCCCTACTCGGCGAGGGCGGGGCGGGCGCGGCGCTTGCGGACCACCTTGTAGGCGATGAACAAGACGGCCACGCCGGCCAGAATTAGGATGCCGTATTCCGAGCGCCGGGCCCATTTGACGACACGGTCGATGTTGTTCCCGAAATAGTAGGCCAGGTAGACCAGAAACGGGACCGAGAGCAGGGCGGCCAGCGCATCGTAGACGATGAACACGTAGGGCCGAACGTGCAACATGCCCGCGGACAGGAAGATCGAGAAGCGCAGGCCGGGGAGGAATCGGGCGACGAAAATCACCTTGCTGCCATAAGTGCGGAAATACGCGCGCACACGGCGCTGCCTTCTCGGCGTGAAGTAGCGATGGCCGAAACGGCTGGCCAAGAGCTTGGTGCCGAAGGTGCGGCCCATGGCGAAGGCGAGGCTGTCGCCGCCGAGCACCGCGGCAAAACAAACCAGGAATACGGTGTGGAGATCGACGGTTCCTAGGTGTGCGAGGTAACCCGCGGAGATGAGCGAAATGTCCTCGGGAATGGGCACACCGAGGCCACACAGCAGCAAGATCCCCGCCAGCTTGGCGTAGACATGAGACGTAAGTTGACTGAGCAACCACTCCATCGGATCGTCTTTGGGCGAAACCCATAGCACGGATTAGGGCCGCGCGAGGAGGATGACGTGATATTGTCCTGCCCGCGACTCAGCATTGACAGCGAGTCAAGACCGCCCTAGAAGCCCATCAGAAAGCCATGCACATGAAAAACTACCAATGGAAGCTAGGATTTCTTGCGGCCACGTTCCTCTTGGCCACGACGGCGTGCAAGCCCGAGTACCCGGCTTGCGACACCGACAAGGACTGCAAGACCAAAGAATTCTGCGTTGCGCGCAAGTGCCAGCAGTGCCGCGACAGCAAGGACTGCGGCGAGGGGCGCGAGTGCAGCAACGGCAAGTGCAACGTCATCGCCGGATACTGCAGGGACAACTCGCAGTGCCCCGCCGGCCAGATTTGCTCGGCCAACCGCTGCGGCCCGTGCCAGTCGGACATGCAGTGTCCCGCCGGTTCGATCTGTAACGGCGGCATGTGCAGCAGAGCCCAGTGCATGAAGGACGACGATTGCCCGCAGGACATGGACTGCAAGCGCGGTCGCTGCGTGGGCGGAGAAAAGAAGGCTGTTGTCGAAGGGCCGCCGTGCCCACTCGATACCGTGTACTTCGGTTTCAACATTTCCTCGCTCAGCCAAGATGCGCGGACCTCTTTGTCCAAGAATGCTTCTTGCCTCAAGAAGACCGGGCGAAGCATCGACCTCATCGGCCACGCGGATCCGCGCGGCACCACCGAGTACAACATGGCGCTCTCGGATCGTCGCGCCCAGGCGGTGCGGGACTACCTGCGCCAGGCCGGCATCGAAAGCTCGCGTCTCAAGCCAGTTCCCCGCGGCAACCTGGACGCGACTGGCTCGGATGAGTCGAGCTGGGCCAAAGATCGTCGCGTCGATTCCGAATGGAAGTAGGCGCTTCGCCGCCTCGATCCGGAAGGGAAGGAACCGTGCGCTTCCAAGCAGCATGCGCACTCGTGGGTCTAGCCCTGGCTGGCTGTGTGACGACCGGCCAGGGTGACAAGATGGCTGCCGACATCGCGCAGCTGCGCCAGCGGCTGGACGTGATGGAGGTGCGCGATCGGGATATCAACCAGAAGGTCGGCCAGCTCCGCACGGTGCTCGACGAGGCCACGGCGCTGCTCGGACGCAATTCGGCGGATCTCGGCGCCCGCATGGCGAAGAACGAAACCGACATCGCGGCCATGACCGGGAAGATCGAGGAAGCCAAGTACCTGGTCGGCGAGCTGCAAAAGCAGGTGAATCTAGCCTCGACCAAGGTGGCCGCCATCGAGCAGACGCAAGGGCAGCTCTTGCAGAATCAGCAGCGCATCGTGGATCGCGTGGCGCCCACCATGCCCGAGGACAAGGAGGCGCTGTGGAAGGAGTCGCAAAAACGCCTCGCCGACGGCCAGCGCGACGACGCCCGCCGTTTTCTGCGTTCGTTCATCCAGCGTTTTCCCGACGACCCGCGCGCCCCGCAGGGCCAGCTTCAGGTCGGCATTTCGTTCGTGCAAGAGCTCAAGCACAGCAACGCTGTGGCCGAGTTCTCCAACCTCATTCAGCGCTTCTCGCGCTCGCCCGAGGTGCCCGAGGCCATGTGGCAGCTCGCCGAATCGTTCGTGGTGCTCAAATTCTGCAGCGACGCCAAGGCGATGTATCAAGATCTGGCCAAGCGCTATCCCAAATCCCCGCGCGCGTCCCAGGTCAAAGAACGCCTGCGCAACATCCAGAAGATCGGTAGAGACAAGAACTTGTGCACTAGCTGAGGTTCAGCTCAGAGAGAGCACAGAGAAAGAAAGAGAGCACGGAGGAAGGGGTTGGATCTTGGTCCGGGTCCGCTCGGGATCCGCCTTCCGTCCTGCCTCCCCTCGCTGTGCTCGGCCTCGACGTTCCGGCCTCTGTGGCCTCTTCCGTCCTCTGTGTTCTCTTGTAAATCATAGCCCGAAGAGTTCGAGGACTTTGGCGAAGCGGGCGCTGACGGCCTGACAGATGCGCCTTTCCAGCAGTTCGTCGACGCCGAGTTTTTGGAACGAGGCTGTGTGATCCTCGGGGTAGGGCGGCGGGGCTTCGCTTTCGGTTGGCCAGTACGTTGGCGACGCAGACCACGTGGCAGACCAGGGGGTGGTCGTCGGTCGGCGTGTGGTGGTATTGAATGCCAAGCGCAATGGTGCTCGGCAGGCCCCAGTGGCGCGCGATGGGCCCGCCAAGCTCAGCGTGGTTGACTTCCAAGATCTCCATCTCGGCTTCGAGCGGGTGGCAGCGGCCCTCGCTTTGCGCGCGCTGCAGGTAGGACAGCAGATCGGGATCGAGAAAACGCGCGAGCACGAGCTTGCCGATGTCGTGCAGAAGCGCGGGCCGCGTACGATTCCGGCGGAATCTGGACCTTGCAAATCGAGCCCATGGATTCGGCCGTGAGCGCCGCGGCCACGGAATGGCGCCACAGCATGTTTTCGGCCAAACCGAATTCGGGCAGGGCTTGCTGTAGTTACTGGCGAACCTTGGTTTCGAATCCAAGCGTCAGCATGGTGCTGCGCCCAAGACGAACCACGGCGTCTTTCACCGTCAAATGGTAGAACGCGCGGCGCTGGCCGCGGAGTTGGCGGCGCGCAGGGCGCGGCCAGTCAGGGCCTGGTCCAGGCTGACCACCTCGATGAGGCTCTCCAAGGTCGAATCGGGATCGGCGATGAGATTCGCGAGCTTCGTCCCGCTCATGGGGATGGGCTCGAGGTCGTAGGCCTTGGCGATGAGCTGATGAAGGTCGAGCACGGAAGCGAAGCCTTGTTTAGGGTCCGATTCTAGAGCACGCGCTCCTCACATTCGGCACGGACCAGGTCATCGACAGTTTCCCGGCGCGAGATAAGGGTCGCCTTGCCCCCGTCCCACAGGACTTGTGGGACCCGGCCTTGGGACACGTAGTTGGAACTCATGGCCGCGCCGTAGGCACCGGCGTCGTGGAGCACGAGCAGATCGCCGCGCTCGGGTCGGGGCAGAAGCCGCGGGTCGAGCAGCTCGTGCTCGTCGCGCGTGAACACGTCGCCGCTTTCGCACAGGGGACCGGCGACCACCAGCGGTTCAGGGGGGCGGCCGGCGCCTTTACCTAGGATCGAAATGTGATGGTACGCGCCGTACATCGCTGGCCGCACCAGATCGCAGAAGCCACCGTCGACCATGACGAAGCGATGGCCCCTGCCCTTGTCGTTGTCTTGCGTGTTTTTTACGTCGTGTACGCGGCATACGAGAATGCCCATGCCTGCCACCGGATAGCGGCCCGGTTCGATTTCGACCCGCACCGGTCGCCCGCACACCGCCGCGAAGCGAGCGACGGCATTGAGGAGCACCGGCCTAAGCCAGTCGAGATCGTAGGGCTCGTCGCCAGGTCGATAGGGGTGGGGAATGCCACCGCCGAAGTTGACGGCAAGGGCATCGGGGAAATTAGGCAGGATGCCGGCGAAGAAATCCACCAGCTTGCGCGCGTTGCGATCGAATTCCCGCGGATCCGGCCCAGTTCCGATGTGCGCGTGCAGAGCCACGATCGGCAGCCCTGCCGCAGCCGCCTGCTTGCGGGCGTCGGCCAGGATCGGATCTTGGTACCAGATGCCGTGCTTGGAGGACGGGCCACCGGTGTCGCAGGCCTCTACGTGGCCGTGGCCGAAGCCGGGGTTGGCGCGCATGGCGATGGGGCCACGGTAGCCCGCTTGGGCCAGCTGCTCGATTTGCCCAGGCGAGCCCACGTTGGGCATCACGCCGTGGCGGAGAATCACGTCGAGCGAGTTGTCGCGGTACACGTCCGAGGTCAGCATGATGACCGGCGGGCTAGTGCCCAGCGGGAAGCCAGCACGGGCCGCGCGCAGAACTTCGTTGCCACTGACGGCGTCGATCCACAGGCCCGCCTCGCGAACGACTTCTAGCACCGCGCGTGCCGAGTTCGCCTTCATCGCGTAGCGCACGACTAGGTTCGGACCGCTGGCCATGGCGGTCAGGCGCTGAAGTGCCGCGCGCAGAATGGTGGCGTCGTAGAGATAGAACGGCGTGCCCACGCGGGCCGCGATCGCTTCGAGGGGATAGGCGTCGAGATTCATCTGAGGCTTGCATCATAATCGATAGCTCACTATCTTGCTTGCCCTCGCGCGAGCGTCGTAACTTCTGCGCCCCACTACCAAGCGCAGGAGTAACCATGCCGACCACCGCCGAGAACCTCAAGACCGCCTTCGCCGGCGAAAGCCAGGCCAACCGCAAGTACCTTGCCTATGCAAGCAAGGCGGACAAGGAAGGCTACCCGCAGATCGCCAAGCTGTTTCGCGCCGCCGCCGCCGCCGAAACCATCCACGCCCTCGCCCATCTGCAAAACCTGGGCGGCGTGGGTTCGACGCTGGACAACTTGAAGGACGCCATCGCAGGCGAGACCCACGAATTCACCGCCATGTACTCGCCCATGGTCGCGCAGGCCGAACAAGAGGATCACCGTGGCAAGAACATGCTCAAGTGGGCGAACGCCGTCGAGAAAGTCCACGCCCAGCTCTATCAGCAGGCCCTGGAAGCCCTGCAAGTCGGCAAGGATCTCTCGACCATGGAGATCTACCTGTGCCCAGTGTGCGGCCATTTGGAACTCGGCGCCGCGCCCGAGTGCCCGGTCTGTGGCCTGGCCGGAACCAAGTTTCAGAAAGCCGCGTAGCGCGCACGATTTCCTTCTCCAGCCATGGTGTGCCTTCCGGCCAAAGCGACCGTGAAGAATCGCAACACTGGACCGGATGGGAATACTCGGTTCCGCGCATCTGTTCCTTGCATGTCCACAGGATCGATGGAATTCCGTCCGGGTGCCAACCAGCTCGACTGGCACCGGGCTTGCTTGGCTTGAATCAACTATGGCATCGAGAACTGCTCTCCGTGGAAATCTCGGGTGGCTGGCGCTCGGGGTTGCCGGGTTGTCGGCATGCGCGAGCAGCCCAATTCGAGATCGAATCGATCGGGGGCAGTACGTCGAGGCTACCGACTTGTGCAAGGGCGAGAGCAACCGATCGACGGCCAAACCCGACGACAACGCAAACAAGCTGTGCCAGGAAGCCCAGGAACGCCTAGTGGAGCGGCACCTGGCGGTCCTCGCGGATTTGCACCAACGATTCGGCGAAGAAGTGCAAGCCGCACAATTGGCCGAATTGGACGCCGTCTTGGGCCTGGTCGCCGAGCGACCGCTCAAAGCCGACTCCACTGCCCAATCGCAACTCGAACGAGAATTGCATCAAGCCCACGAAGTTCTGCAGGCAAGGCTGAAGCTCCTGGCCGAGCAGCCCTTGGCTGGCGAAAACTACTTGTCCACGCGGGTACCTTTCACTCGGCGGCAGCCGCTGCGGGCGTGGTTCGAGGAAGCGGGCACACAGATCCACCGCGCCGGCCAAGCCTCGTGCTCACGTCTGCGATCGACCACCAGCCAAGAAATGCCAGATTGGACCGCCTTGGTCGATGTCTATTGCGTTCATTTTGGTTCGGATTCGGTCGCCGAGCGCCCGCCGCGAGGCCGCGTGGAGATCGCGTTTCAGAATGGCAATTGGCCGCAAGAACAGGAGAGGATCTTTCGCAAGAGCCTGGAGAGAAGCTTTCGCGACACATTCTGGGGGATGGCGGCAGCGCCCATCGCTGTTCGCGCGACCATCTTCGGCAATTACGAGGCGAAGCTTTGGGACCAGACCGTTGTTCTGCACGCGACGTACAGCAGGGATGATCTTGGCTATTCGATTCCACCTGGGCACCTCATGGTCGTGCCCCAGATGGTGGACTTTCCTTACGAGGTCCGTGACCACTGGGGCCAGTACGAAGCGAACCTCAAGATCACCTTCGACTTTTCCGACGGTTCACCGCCGCTGGTCGAGAGTTTTCGCCAGAGCGAATCCTTGCACGGACGCGACCACAACGTCACCTTCGAGCCCGCGAACGTGCATCCCGTGCACCAACGGGTGCTTTCCGCCGATGCCTGGTTGGAATTGGCATTCGCTCCTTTTGCGACGAACCTCCGCGACAGTTTGAACGCCCGTTGGACAAGCACGTTCTGTCAGGTGGGTGCCTTTTCGCTCAACGCAGCCGCGCGCTGCCTGCTGGCGGGCGTGGTGTCCGAAACGGCGCTTCCGGTTGTCGAATCGACCCTGGCCGATGACGGAAGGATTCTTTCGAATCTGGCAATGCAAGCGGTGGCGTCGAGTCCGATGCATGCGCAGCAACGCTAAGCGGATCCGTCTCGCTACTACTTGATGGAATAGTCGAGGATGGCGATGTTGGGCGAGCTCTTGAGCGGGTAGAAAACCGTCAGCTTGTTCTCTGTCAGCAGCCTGGCGGTGTCGATGAGCGGATCCGAGAAGAAGCGACCCGCATCGCTGCTGTCGAGGACAGTCCAGGTGGCGAAATTGGAGGCCGCGGTGGCGGTCGCGATTCGCAAATCGGGCAAGATGGCGTAGAGGTTGTTGCTGCTCGCGATGGCGAGCTTTCCCCGGAAACTCGCGACGACGGGCAGGCCCATGGCCACGCGGGTCCAGGTGCCGCTGGTGTTTCGCCAGTAGTGGAAGAACTGGCTCTTGGTCCTCGCACTGTCGAAGGTGGCGTCGTCGGCCTGCGCGTCGGGCATGTGCGACAGCAGCACGTGGACTCGTCCGGTGGTGTCGACGGCCATGTGCTCTTGGTTGATGAGTCCGCGGTTTTGATTGATGGTCCACACCTTGATGCCCGACGAACTCTTGGTGACATAGGTCGATCCGGTCGTGGCGACGGTGGCGCCCGCGTTGTTCTTCCAGGTTCGACCATGGTCGTCGCTGGTGACGTAGTAGAGGTCGTGGTTGGTGGAAGCATCGGGAGTTTCCCGCCAGCACCAGGACATGTGCAGGCGCGTCCCGCCCTGGGTGTACGACAGCCCGTGCGGATAGGCATTGATGCTGTCGATCGTGCCGTTGACGAACATTCCAAGCGCGGTCCAGGCGTGGGTGGTGCCGTCGTATTCCCAGAGATATTCGTCTCCGCTGCCGCTCGCACCGATGCGGGCCTCGAAGAGCATCTTGTTGCCTCCGGGCTCGGTCACGAACCTTGGGTAGGTCACCAGGGCCACCGTCGTCGTGCCCACCAAGGCCGAGGTGACGGCCGAGAAGCTGGAAGTAGCCCACGTCGCCGCGGCTGGGTTGGTCACGAAGCCAGCGACGGACCTGCGATAGTGAAGGTTGTTTCCGTGATGATCGAAGGAAAGATGAAGGGTGCCGTCACCGGGACAGATGCCAATGGAGATGGTGTTGTGGGCGTCATCGGCGCTCAGGGTGTAGTCGGCAAGTTCGAGCGTGGACCATGCTCCCGTCGGCAAGCTCCTTCTGCCCAGGACCACGTGACGGCTGGTGTTCCAGAAGGCGGCATATTGGTAGCCGCCATAGCTCACGATGCCGTCCTGTTGGAAGGATTCTCCGTTCAGGTAGCCGCCGTAAGAGACAATGGTCAGGCCATCCTTGGTCAGCAAGATCTCGGTGTCTTTGCTGATGCCAGCAGTTGAGCCACCGGCGCCTGCGCCGCCCGTCGCGCTGCCACCCGTCGCGCTGCCACCAGTCGCGTTGCCGCCAGTCGCGTTGCCGCCGGTCGCGTTGCCACCGGTCACACTGCCACCGGTGGTAGCACTGCCTCCTGAATTTCCTCCTGCGCCGCCACTCCGATTGCCTCCAGTGGCGCTCGCGCCTCCGCTGGATGCTGTGGTTCCACCCGGATTCGCGCCACCTGTGGTCGTTGTCGTTCCACCCGAGTTGGCGCCGCCTGCCCCGTTCCCGCCGGTACTAGCCGTCATGCCGCCACCTCCATTGCCGCCTGTCGCATCGCCGCCGTTCGCTGTGGCGCCTCCCGAGGTCGCTGGGCCAGAAGTCGCGGTGGATGCACTGCTGCCACCGCTCCCGCTATTTCCGCCGACAACTGGTGGCAGTGCAGCATCCCGCGCGCTTCCAGGACTGCTGCAATTCGAGCCCGCCGCGGTCATGGCGATGCCCAAACAGGTGAACGTCACCCAGCCCCGTGCGCGCAAACCCGTGGTCAGCATCGGTCGATCCATGTCAAAGGCCATTCTCCCACTCAAAGCGGCTCCCCCAAAGCGCGATCCCAACGTCCGCAATCCGCCTTCTGCGAGCCATCGGATACTGCTAAGCTGCCCGGCCAAGATGACTGCAACAAAACACGATCGCAATGCATGGTTCAAAGGTGGAATTGCCAACTGCCAGGTGACGCTCGCGCCTGGCGCTCGCGCCTATCGGATGGTTCTGCTCGGCGCTCCTGGCGTCGGCAAAGGCACCCAGGCCGAGCTCATCAGCGAGCGGCTCGGGCCTTGCCAATTGTCGACTGGTGACGTGTTCCGCGCCGCCAAGACCTTGGATCCGAGCGAACGTACGCCCGCCCTTACCGCGGCGCTCGACTTCATGAAGCGCGGCGAGCTGGTTCCCGACGAGACGGTCATCGGCATCGTGCGCGAGCGGCCGAATTGCCTGCGTTGTCCGGGCGGCTTTTTGCTCGACGGCTTTCCGCGCACCGCGCATCAGGCCGAGGCGTTGGACGCCATGCTGAAAGACCTGTCGATGAAACTCGACGCCGTGCTCAGCTACGACCTGCCCATCGACCAGATCGTGTCGCGCCTCTCCGGCCGCCGCACCTGTGGTGGGTGCAAAGCTGTGTACCACGTGACGACCAAGCCGCCCAAGGTGGCGGACGTCTGCGATGCCTGCGGTGGCAAACTGATCGTGCGCGAGGACGATCGTCCCGAAGCCATCCGCGTGCGCATGGAAGCCTACGAAAAGAGCACCGCTCCGCTCGCGAACTACTACCGGAAGCGCGGCTTGCTTGTGTCCATTGCCGCCGAGGGCTCGCCCGAAGACATCTACAAGCGCACCGCGGCGGCCCTGACGGCGCGACCGTAGTTTCCCGGGCGAGGAGGTTGGGTCGAGATCGCGGGTTGCCGCGCGGAGTGGTTGTGCTATCAACAATGCAGACTAACAAACTCCGAAATGCCTGTATTTCTAGCGCGTTCAGCCAGCACCGCCTTCCCTAAGACGATCGGATTCTCGCCATGACGATTTCGCCCAAGTCGCCCTCACCATCGCTGGCCCGATTGGCCAACTACGCCAGGAATCCGCTGACCGTGCTGGGCTTTGGCTTGACCACGGTCTCGGGCATCGCGCTGGTCGTGCTGCTCATCCTCGAAGCCCTTGGAGTTATCGAGAATCCTTATGTTGGTTTGATCGGGTTGGCACTGCTGCCGGGCGTGTTCGTGGCTGGACTGGTGGTGATGCCGGTCGGCATTCTGTTTCGCCGGCGCACGCTGATTAAAAGCGGCAAGCTGGACGAGGAGATCCCCGCCTTTCCACGCCTGGACTTCAACGACGCCCACGTCAGGCGCGCCACCTTCGTCGTGATTCTGCTGACGGTGATCAACGCCATTTTGATCGCTTCCAGCTCGGCGGCTGCGCTCAGCTTCATGGACACTCCGAAATTCTGCGGCACGGTTTGCCACAAGGTCATGCAGCCCGAATACACCGCCTATCAGAACTCGCCGCACTCGCGGGTCAAGTGCGTGCAGTGCCATATCGGTCCCGGCGCTTCGTTTATGGTTCGATCGAAGTTCGATGGTTTGCGCCAGGTCTGGAAAGTCCTGACTGGCACCTATGCGCATCCCATCGCTTCGCCCGTGCATACCTTGCGCCCTGCTCGTGACACCTGCGAAGGCTGCCACTGGCCGGCCAAGCACTACGGCGACAAGCTGCGCCTCATCGGCCGATTCTCCGAAGACGAAAAGAACACGGCCAGCTTCACCGCACTTTTGCTGAAAACCGGCGGGGGCGCGGTCAACGCTGGTCAACAGCACGGCGGTATTCACTGGTGGCACATCTACGCCGACAACAAGATTCGTTACCTCGCCACGGACAAGCGTCGCCAGGAAATGGCTTGGGTCGAGCTGACCACGCCCGATGGCAAGCGTACCGAGTTCGTGCGCGACCCGGCGCAGGCGCCTTCCGCAGGTCGCATTTCTGCCGAGGCCAGGTTGATGGACTGCATTGACTGCCACAACCGCCCGACGCACTTGTTTGAAACTCCGGCCAAGGAGACAGATTCTGTTCTGCAGCGGCAGGCCGACCTGCGTTCGCTTCCGTTCTACAAACGCGAAGTGGTCAAGGCGGCTTCGCAGTCCTATCAAACCCACGAGCTGGGCGTGGCGAGCGTGCGCGATGCCATCGCCAAGTTCTACGCGACAACGTACCCGGAGATCGCCGCGAAGCAGGGCGCGCTGGTCGCGCGGGCGTCCGAGGAAGCGGCGCGAGTCTACGACCGTACCGTGTTTCCCGAGATGAACACCAATTCCAAGACCCACCCGACCAATATCGGCCACGATGATTCACCCGGTTGCTTCCGTTGCCACGACGGCAATATGACAAACGTCAAGAGCGGTGAAACCATCCCGAACGACTGCGACACCTGCCACGGCATCCTGATCGACGGCAGCCCGACCGAGCCCGACCTGACCAAGCTGACGTTACTTCAACCGCCGGCCGAGGCGCCCAAAGCCGGGGAATAGAGAGCACAGAGAATACTGACTCTTCTTTACAGTTTGATCACGCCCTGTTTGAGCGCGAATTTCACCAGCTCGGTGCGGTTGTGGATCTCGAGCTTCTGCATCACGCGTTCGCGATGGGACATGGCGGTTTTCACACTGATGCCAAGGAGTTGAGCCACTTCCTTGTTGGAGTTGCCTTCGGCGACTAGCTTCAGAACCTGCTTCTCCCGATCGGTGAGACTTAGGTAGCGCTCTTCGCCAACACCTGTGCCCGGCGGCGGGGTGGTGGGCGAAAGTACCTCGCGCGCCAGCGACGGATCCAGGACCAAGCCACCGCGGTGGACCGCACGCACGGCCGAGGCCAACTCCGATCCCGCGGCCCGCTTCAGCACGTAGCCCGAGGCGCCGTTCTTGAGAAAACGGGACACGTATTCGCGGTCGTCGTACTGGGTCAGCACCAGGATTTTCGCGCGCGGGTTGCTGCGCAGGATCTCGGGTGTGGCCTCCAGCCCACCCAGGCCAGGCATGTTGATATCCATCAGCACCACGTCCGGATCAAGGCGGCGCGCGGCCGCGATGGCCTCGCTGCCGTCGGCGGCCTCGCCCACCACTTCCAGATCGTCGCACAAGGAAAGCAAAGCGCGGATCCCTTCGCGGACCAGGGCATGATCATCGGCGATGAGAATGCGAATCTTAGCCACGTGGATTGTCCTCCTCGAAGGGAACGCGCAAGATCACACGAGTGCCGGCGTCGGCCGATGAGATCACCTCGACTGTGCCACCCACCATAGCCAGGCGTTCGCGCATGCCGAGCAGTCCGAGGCCCCGTCCCGAGGGACCGGGCACGGCCACGCTCGCGGGATCGAAACCGTGGCCATCGTCCTCGATCTCGACCTGCAGATCGTCCTCGCGCTCTTCGACCTGGATGAGCACCTGGGTCGCTTCCGAGTGGCGGGCCACATTGCGAATGGCCTCCTGGATGGCCCGGAACAGCGTGGTTTCCCGCTCTGAGCTCAAGGTGCGGCCCGGTAAGGTGACCTCGCAGCGGTAGGCGATTCCAGCCGGGGTGAAGTTGTGGTCTGCTAGCCAGCGGATGGCGGGAAACAGGCCGAGGTCATCCAGGACCGACGGGCGCAGGTCGTAAATGAGACGGTGGACGTCGGAAAGGGTTCGCCCCGCGAAGGCGCGCGCCTCGGTCAAGCGCTCGCGCACGGTCTCGGGTGTTGGCGCGGACAAGGCAGCATCGAGCTTCATGCCGAGCGCGGCGAGCGTCTGGCAAGTCTCGTCGTGCAGTTCGCGCGCGATTCGCCGACGCTCGTCTTCCTGGACCGACACGACCTTGGAGAGGAGTTGCCGCAATTCTTGCGTGCGCGCCTGCACCCGCTGTTCGAGGATGTCGTGGCTGGATGTCAAGTCATCGAGCGACTTCTTGAGCGCCACGCGCATCGCCTCGAGCGAGCGGCCGAGTTTGCCGACCTCGTCGTCGGCCTGAAGCGGGACGGGATCCTCCAGGTTGCCCTCGGCGATGCGTCTCGCGGCCACGTTGAGAGCCTTGAGCGGCTCGGTCACGCTGTGGGTGGCGCCCCAGGAAAAGAGCAGCGCCAGGATAAGCAGAAGCGGCGACAGGATGAGGATGCGGCTGCGCTGGGCCGTGATGGGCCCGAGCGCCTCGCTGCGAATCTGGCGCAGGACGATGCGCCAGGGCGCAGCCGATAGGGCACCCGAGGCGGTGATGTCGTCGTTGCCCGCTGATCGCGGGCCGAGGCCGATGCTCGTGACGATGCGGCCCTGGTCGTCGACCAGGCTTGCACTGCCACTGCCCAGAGCGCCTTGTTTGAGTATGGCGAGCCAGGTCGGCGCCGTTGGATTGGCGACCGCACAGACCACCGACGTCACTTGTCCATTCCACTCACGAACGGGCACGAGGAACACCACACGGCTTCGCTGCGGTTCGTAGAGGTGCGCGACGCCTTGCCGGCCGAACTCGAGGGCCGCGTTCACCTCGGGCAGGGCGAGCAAGGTTTCGCTGACTAAATCCTGGTGGCGGAGTTCTTGCCACAAGATCTTCTTGCCGCCTGACTCATCCTTGCCCACGACCACCACGGCTTCGAGGACGGGCGAGCGCAAGAAGGCCCCGCGCAGTGTGCGCTTGGCGGTACCAGCCGCCCAATCCGCGGGCGTTCCCGTCGCCGCCGAGAGGCTCGCCAGGTGTTCACGCAGTTCGTAGTCGAAGTGCAGGGCAAGACCGCGCGCCAAGAGCTGGTGCTCTTCCAGGAGGTGCTGAGAAACGTCGTCGAAGGCCGAGTGCAGGGTCACGAGCGCGAGCAGGGTGGGCGCGAGCGCCCCGACGCCGACGAGCAGGGCCACTCGCCGGCGGATGCTGTAGGGGCGCCTCGATTGCGGACTCATCGCGCGCCCTCGACGAGCTGCCTTGCCACACGAAGCAGCTCTACTGTGCGACCATCGAAGCGCAGGGCGGTGCTGCCCGTGCCGTCGGTCCATTCCAAGTCTTGCCAGACCGAGCCGTCGCTTTGTCTTTCAGCCTTGAGCGAGGCGGAACCGCCAGGCCCAAGCGGAACCGCGATCTCATGAAACGAAGGCAAGGGCGGTCGCAGCGTGGCCGGGATCTCGGCGCCGCGGCTGCGCAAGAACGTGAGTGTGCCTTCGCCGCCTCGCATGGCAATGGCGACGGCCGGAATGGGCCTTGCGGTGGCGCGAATGCCGCTCGCGGTGAGGGCATAGCCAGCTAGGCCCTCGCGGATCTTGCCTAGGCGTAGGCCGGTGCGAGCCTCGGCCTCGTCGATGCTTGCGCAGACGTGCACGCCGCGAGGCACGCCACAAATCCATCCCGGAATCGCGTCGCTGGCGCGAAGAACAATAGCCATTCCCGCGAGCACAGCCAGCGTGGTCCAGGTGGCGTGGCCCACAACCTGCGCAGCCCAGCGATCCAGACGTGGCCTCGCGGTTGCGAAAGCGCGACTGCTCGAGGCCGGATTCTGAGGTAGGAGGGGCTCCATGTGCGTTCACGCCACGGTCAGGAACAGTATGACACCGAGTCCAATCGCCGTGGCCGGAAGGATCCAGGGCGACGGTGCCGCGGCGACCCGCCCTTTTCCGAGCAGTGCCTGGCAGCGCTCCTCGATGGCGGCCAGGCGGAAGCCGTGCCACGTGCGCGGGGCCGGTGCGCTGTCGATGCCGGAGAGTTTGCGCAGGCTGCGTGCCACGGCCTCCGTGCTGCCCACGATGTGCGCGGCGGACTGATCGGCCCGGGCCTCGATTTCCGCGACCGCGGCGCGCGCGGCCAGTTGCACTGCCGGATTGAAGAAGCAGAATGCGCGCACGAGCATCAGCCCCCAGCCAAGGGTGGGATCCCGGTGTTTGGCGTGGGTCATCTCGTGCGCGACTGCCGCCTCCAGCTCGTCGGGCGTCAGCATCTCGCAAAGGCCAGTGGACGCGACGATGATCGGCCTGCGTAGGCCACGGCAGATGAGAATGGAATGTTTGGAAGTCACAACCGCCAGTCTCGGTACAGTGATACCCAGGGCTGTCGCGGCTCGCTCCGAGGCGCTAAGCAAGGCAGGGGGCGGTGCGGTGACCGCCTGATCCTTGACCCGCCCGCGCGGGAAATCCAGGACAAATGGAATCACATCGCGCAAGAAGAGCGCGGCGCCGGCCAATGCCAGCAGCAAGGCCGAGGCCCTCGCAAGCTCCACGCCATGGAAGGCCCAGGGCGAAAGGTGGCTGGCGGAAAAGAGCGCCCAGTCGTCGCGAAAGCGTTCGCCAAGTCGCCAGGGCGCGAGCAGCCAGAAGAGCGGGGTTCCGCCAAGCGGCAGGCCCATGGCAAGCAGCCAGAAGCGGAGACGGATTTCAGGCGCGCGGATGCGCCCTGCGCGCAAGAGCACCATGACCACGAGGGCAGCCACGATGCCGTGGAGAATGGTCTCGGCTGCCCGTCTACCCATCCTTTTTCCGTGCAGGCTCCGCCGCATGTTTCCGCGCGGGACCTTCCGCGTGAAGGCCGAGCACTTCGTCGGCTTCCTCGGGGAACATGCGAGCGTATTCGAGCGGGTGCTCGTGGCGCATGCGCTCGCGCGGGATCTTGCCTGTGAAGATCGTCTTGCTTCCTGGGAACACTTCGGGCGCGAAGACCACGTTGTAGATGTGCCAGACGATGACCACCAGGAAGGCCATCAGGCCCTCGTTGCCATGCGCGACCTTGGCCGCTGGGATGATCTGCCCTGGGAGAAAACGCGTGGCCTCGATGGGGAAAAGCAGGGCGAAACCCGTGGTGATCATGATGAGGCCGCCGAACAGGATGCCCCAGTATTCGAATTTCTCCTTGTAGTCGAAGCGATCGAATTGCGCGCGCACGTCCGTGATGCGCAGGTAATAGCGCAGGGTTGTCACCACGTCGCGGAAGTCCTTGGCGCCGGGGACCATGGCCAGCGACGAGCGGCCGGCGATGACCGCGGCCAGGATGCTGACCAGATGGACCAGGGTCATGGCGGAAAAGAACACGCCGGCTAGGCGGTGGAAATAGCGAACCTGCGCGATGCCGCCGAGGGCGCTCACGATGGCTTTCGAAATCGCGGCGTCGTGGAACTTCTGCGGCAGGCCGGTCAGGGCCAGGGCGAAGAAGATCAGCATGACGAGCAGGTGCTCGATGCGGTCGCGCGGCCCAAAGCGGACCACATCGTCGTTGCTTCGATTCATCGATTCACCACCGTGCGCCAGAGGTGGAGGAGAATTTGCAACAAGAGCCCACCCACGATGAAGGGGATGATGATCTTGTAGAAAAGCCGGACCATGAACACGAGCGGCGCCCGCTCAAGCGACGGCTCGTAGTGGGAAAGCCATGCGGCGGGAAAGTTGTCGGAGGCGCCCGGGTGGCATTTTTGGCAGGTCTTGACCAGGTTGGCCCGGAAGGCGGGTGCGCTGTCGCCGGTGACTTTGCCGATGTCGTGGATGCCGTGGCAGTCCACGCACAGCGCGACGACGGGCTCGTTCGCGGTCCGTCGCCCCTTGGCGCCGAACGCGGCGGTGGTGCCGTGAAAGTCGGACAGGTAAGTCGAAACCACGGCGGTAGAAAGGCCGTACTTGCCCATGAGTTTTCCGTCGGAGTGGCACTTTCCGCACAGAGCGGGCGTGTTCATGAGCCAGGCCCGGCTTTTCGGATCGGCGATGTCGTGCGAGCGATGGCAGTCGGTGCAGATGGGGACATCCTTGTTTTGTTCCATGAAGAGCGCGCGGCCGTGCACGCTCTTGGCGTAGGCCTCCGAGATGGGCCTGTGGCAGGTGGCGCAGGTCTGCGAGATGCGCGAACGGGGCTGCGCCGGACGGGCGATGTCGTGGGAGCCGTGGCATTTCACGCAGGTCGGGGCAAAGACATCGCCGCGCGCCTGCAAGCCATAGTGAACGCTGTCCAGGGTTTTGGTGTAGTTTTCGAAGTGGCAATTCTTGCAGGCCTCGCCGAAACTCGCGCGAAACTGCGCCAGATTCTTGTAGTGGCGCTCGGGATGCGGCACCTGTTCGAGACCCGCATGACAATCCGTGCAGCGCAGATTCTTGTGCACCGAACTGGCGAGCAGTTCGCCTTTCATGAACAGCGGCGCCTCTTCGCGGCTTTCCAGGGTCACGCTCAGACTGTCATTGCCGTGGCAGGCGAGGCAGTCCTCGATCTCCTCGGCCGCTGTGCCTTGCGCGGCAGCGGGCAGAACCCAGGACAGCGAGAACAGGGCCAAGGCGAAGGTTGGTTTGGTTAGCCGCGCATACATCGAAACCATCCAGTCATCGTCTGTTCGTCGCAGAAACTGCGCGTGGAAAATTATCCCGCCTTGGCGTCGGCAAGGTAGTCCTATTTGCACGAAAAGCCGTTATGGTGACGAAAAAGGATGCGCATCGTCCCTTTTGTCACGATTTGCCCGCCCTTCTGACGGGCAGCACTAGGGTGTTTTCCCTAGGCGTCTCCGGACTTTTTCCCAGCAAAACCAGGGATCTCCCGCATTGGCGAAGGTCCCTTCTTGGCTTAGCCTGTATTCAAGACGGAATTAGGGAATTTCAGGGCTAGAAAGGAGTTCGTCATGATGACTGCAGGAACGAGGGTTAAGGGTGGTTTTTACTTCAACCGCGACAAGCTGGACCTCATCACCGTGAGCGGCAAGGAAGGGCTGCTTCCCGGCGCTGACGGGCAGCGCTACTTGCGCGTCCCGGTTCTGGCCATGCTGCTCCTGGCACCCGTACTGGGCGGACTCTTCGTGATGTTCATGCCGTTCATCGGCTTTGCCCTGGTCCTCCAGCACCTTGGCCGTCTGACGGTATCCGGCGTGAAGCGCGCGGGCCGCGGGCTGATGTTCGTGGTCACGCCCACCTGGCGACCGGGCGAAGCCTACTTCGCCGGTAAGGAAGGTGAGAAGAAGCAGGCCAAGGAAGCCACGGAAGCAAAGGCCGATACGGACAAACCCAACGAGTCGCGTGAGTGACGGCGGGCTTTGCCCGACGTTACTCAGCTCGGGAGTTGGTAAGAACCCTTTGAGGGTTCTTACCCTAAAGTCAATCAGCGAAGCAGGGCGTAGATGGCAAGCGCGGCGACAGTGAGTCCGATGCACACCGCGGTGGTGCCAACCAGACGTCCCATGTTCATGAGACCTGGCGAGGGTGGAGTGGTTGTTACCGTGTCGAGAGTATTCTCGGTGACCAGGCGCTCGTACTCGGCTGGCCGTTCGTGTTTGAGCTCTTCGACCGAGACGCGGCCGGTGAAGATGACCAAATCCATCGGGAATTTGTCGGGTCGCAGGTGGCCGTTGAAGAAATGCACGGTGAAGATGAACACCATGGCCATGAGCGCCTCTTCGCCGTGGATGACGAGCGCGATATTGAAAATCCAGCCGGGCAGGAAACGCGCGAAAAAGGCCGGGAACCACAGCATGAGGCCCGAGGTTCCGATGATCGCCATGCCCCAGAACACCGCCCAGTAGTCGAACTTCTCCCAGTACGAGTAGCGGTCGAAGCGCGGCCGTGGCCCAAGCCCGACGAACCAGCGAAAGTGCTGCAGAAGCTGAATCAGATCGACTGGCTGGGGGACCAGGGAGCGCGGTCCCCACAACATGCCATAGTCCTTGCGCACGAACAGCCGGCGCGCCAGCCGGAACAAATGGGTGGCAAAGACCGACATCATCGTGACGGCGGCGATGCGATGGAGAACCCCGGTCACGCGGTACCCACCGAGGAGATTGGCCAGGGTCGTGGCCCACGGAGCCTCCGGGAAGAGCAGGGGCATGCCCGTGAGCGCGAGGGTCAGGAAGCTGGCCATCAAGAATCCGTGCAGCAAGCGATCGTTGCGGTGGAAGCGCAGGATGAAGCGTGGTCCCGCTGTACGCCGCTCGTTGCGCGTCGCCTTGGCGGTTGGCGAGGACTTGTCGCCTGGATTACTCGTCGTCATCGATCTTCCCCTCGGCTTGCAGCTTGCGCACCAGCACGAGCGAGCGTCCTAGCCACAGGATGGTGTGGAGTCCAAAGAAGGCGAAGACGCTAATGAGCAGCAGCTTCATCGCCATCGTGATGTAGTAGAGCACGGGGTCGTGTTCTCGGCTGTGGGCGTCGGCGTGCGGGTCATAGCGTGAGAATCTAACGCTTGCGCCTTGGTGGCACTTGCCGCAGGTGTGGGCGCGCTGCTGGTCGGAGACGAGCGATTTCGGATCTTTCTTGGGCAGGATGGCGTGGGAGCCGTGGCAATCCGCGCAGGTGGCGGCGCGCGCGAAGCCGAGCGTCGATACCTTGCCGTGGAACGTGTCGCGGAAGGTCCGCATGGATTCCTTGTGACACGTGCCGCACTCCTTGACCAAGTCCATCTTCCAGGCGGCGTCGACGACCTTGGTGTCGTGGGCGGTGTGGCAGTCGATGCACACCGCCGCGCGTGGGTTGCCCTCGCGCAGGGCCGCCGCGTGCACGCTGGTTTCGTAGATGGCGCGGATCCCTTCGTGGCAGGATCCGCAGGTCTTGGGAATGTTGTAGCGGTTGACCCGGCTCTTGTCGTCGGAGGCGCGGCGGATTTCGTGGTTGCCGTGGCAGGTGGCGCAGTTGGGCGCCACCACGAGACCGCTCTTGTTCAAGGCCCGTCCGTGGATGCTGTCCTGGAAATGGGCGGGTACATTGCCGGCCTCGATGTGGGCCTTGGCGATCACGGCCTCGTCGGCGTGACAGCGGCTGCAGGTGGCGGGCAGATTGAAGTGGTAGGTTCTGGATTGCGGATCCTTCGAGCTGCGGATGTCGTGCACCCCGTGACAATCGCTGCATCCCGCTGCGAGGCTGTCGCCGGATTTGCGCCGGGAGCTTGCGTGAACGCTTTGGTCGTAGGCCTTGACCGCGTCCTCGTGGCACGTCGAACAGACAGGCTTGGCCAGCTTGTCGTCGTGGGGCATGTCCTTGCCCTGCAGATCAACGTGGCAGTCCACGCAGTTGAGATTGATCTGGCCGTGCACGGATTCGGCGAAGGCTTCGCCGATGGGCGGGATCGCACGCCCCTTGCTGCGATCCAGTTCATTGCTGTGGCAGCCCAGACACTCGTCGTTCGACGGTGACGTGTCCGCGGCAGCGGCTGTTCCGGCCGGCGCCTCCGCCCGCACGGGTGAGGAAAGAAACAGCGGCACCAAAATGATGCCCATTCGAGTCGGAATTTTCGAGCCGCGCTTTTTCATGGTCGAGGGCGCCATCCGTCGATGAAGCCGGCGAAATATAGTATGCGGGTCCATATCGCTCAAGGGCAACGTAGAGGAATTTGGGATGCCAATAGCCTAAATAGAACCGCAGGCATCCTGTTTTGGACTGCCGAGCCGGATTCTAGATCCGAACCCTTTCTTCCTCCTCACTCGCTGTGTTCACTGTGTTCTCTGTGGTTTTCTTCTTGCGGCTGGCTGGCGCCGGAGGATAGCTCGACCGTGAAGCGGGCGCCGCCGAGCGGCGACTGGGCAACCGTCACGTCGCCGCCGTGGTCGATGACAATCTTGCGCACGATCGCCAAGCCCAGGCCGGTACCGCCCTCGCGGTGGGTCACGTAGGGGTCGAAAATGTGCTGGCGCTGGGTCTCCGGCACGCCAGGACCATTGTCATCGACCACGATGGCGGCGCGCTCGCCGCGCGGCTCGGCCTGGATGCGGATCTCGGGCGTTCTGCCCGCTCCTTGCGCGGCTTGCATGGCGTTTTCGACCAGATTGGCGATGACCCGCCGGAACAGCGTCCGGTCGCACATGGCGTATACCGCAACCGGGTTCGCCACGACCCGCACCGTGGCTTGCCATTCGGGCTGCAGACGCAAGATTTCGCTCAAGAGCAGATTGAGATCGACGGCGGCCGGCTCGACCTTGGGCAGCTTGGCGAAGGCCGAGAAATCGTCGACCAAGCGGCGCAGTCCGGTGATCTCCTCGCGCAAGATCTCGCTGGCGGTATCGAGCAGCAGTCGGTACGAGGCATCGTCGCCGCGGTATTTGCTGGCCAACTCCTGCACGGCCAGTTGGATTGGCGTGAGTGGGTTCTTGATCTCATGGGCCAGCCGGCGCGCGACCTCCTGCCAGGCCGACACTTTTTGCAAGTATTCGAGGCGCGAACGCGCCTGGCCTAGTTCCGCCACCATGCCGTCGAAGGCGCGGCCAAGCTCGGCCAGTTCGTCCTTGCCCTTGGGGGCGACGCGAACTTGCAGATCGCCGGCGCCCACGCGGCGGGCGGCTTCGTGCAGGCGGGCCACCCGACGCGTGACTTGGCGGGCGAAAAGCCAACCAATGAGCGGCGCCGCGGCCAGCATGACCAGCACCATCATGACGTACTGGCGCAGAAAGCGCGGAATGATGAGGTCGTAAACGCGGTCGAGCTGCTGCTCTTTGTCGATGGTCTCGCGCAGGGACAGGAAATTCTCGTACATGTCGAGCGGGATCCCGAAGGTCAGCTCCAGCACGTGCGCACCTTCTTCCTTGCCTCTCGCCGGCGCGGCTACGACGATGGGCGGGGCCTCGCGCGAGCGGGCCAAGATCGCGGGCTCGGCTTCCCAGCCGTCGATCTCATCGTCCCCGTCGAGCAGGCGCGCGCGCAAGAGCCCCTCGGTCGCCGCCAGGCTTGCCATGTCTGAAACCGGGCCCGCTGCGATGATCTGGGCACGGCGGCGGAACTCGTCCTTGCGATCCGCGAAGTAGGAACGGAACACCTCCGCCGCACGTTTCGATGCCAAGGCGACCCTTTCTGACTGCTCGATGGAGAAGTCGGCGAAGCGGTGAACGACGTAATAGAACGCGTAGGCCGAAAGCAAGGCGGAGAGCAGCGCCACGAGGAGCATCTCGGCCAGCATCTTGAGTGCGAAGCGGCCAGGCCATCTCATGGCGTCGAACCTCCCGGCGGGACAAACGATTGCGACAGCACCTGGAGCAGGCGCTCGCTGTCATCGACGCGCGGATTGACGAAGACGCTGACAAAGGAGCCGAAAAAGCTGTCGCCCGATCCGGATCGTCCGCGTCCGCTCGGGTGGGACAGCCAGCGGCGCATGTTGCTGACCAGCTCTTCGGAAATCGGATTGAGATCCGCGCGCAGACTAAGGTGGTAGCTCGCGCCCGGGTCGAGTCTGCCCAACTCGATCAGGGGAAACCCGACCAGCGAGGCGGCCAGATCCACCGCGGCCTTGGGCGTGGAAACAACCTGGGTCTCGGCCACGCCTGGTTTTCCGGTCGAGAGGCGCACGCGCAGCTTTTCGTCCCACAGGTCATAAACGATTTCGGCCAGGCGCATGGCCTGCGCCACCGGTTCATCGCCGCCGTCGTGCACGAGCGCCACGCGGATGAGCACGCGCGTGGAAAAGCCCGACAGCAGGCGCTCGACATCGCGCGGCCCGAATAGATCCTGCAATCCGACGCTGACCACCAGTTTGTCCGCCTTGCGAGCGACGCCGACGGTGCGTACCGCCGGGGGTGCGGCAAGCGCCTGCCCCGCGCCCAGCAGCGCGAGAAGGCTGAAGCAGAGTGCACGCGCCCGCCCAGTCATCAGAAAGGGATCCGGCCGATGGCATTGGCCACGGAGAGCGTGAAGATGCCGATGTAGGTATCGAGCCGGATGCCGAGATCGGCGGTGAGATCCGAGGCGACGGCGTGCGATAACGACAGGTCGCGATTTCTGAGGTCGTCCGGGTTCGACAGGGCGAACACGCCGAACGCCGCGAAGGCATCGCCGCGGTAGAGCAGACCATGCCGGCTCCAGATCGGAATCGCGTATTCGACCAGCGCCCGGCCAGCCAGATTGTCGTAGCGATGGGCCGCGATGCCCGTGCCCAGCAAATCGTGGGATGGCTGGGTCGAGAAATTGAGGCCAAGCGCGCGCGGCGGCAACAGCTGGTTGAGATCGCCGACGAAGAAACGGTCGAAATAGGGGGCGTCGCCCCAGATGCCGCCCAGGTACCCGTGGATCCCGATGACATGTCCCCAGCGCAAGGGAAAATAGTTGGATGCTTGGGCCACTCCCTTGACGAAGCCATAGCTCGATGCCAAGGCCGTCGTGGTGGCCTCGACGGAAAGCGAGATGTGGTGGCCGCCCCTGGGCAAGACTGGATCGGTGCGCGAGTCGATGTCGAGGATGACGCTGAGCGAGCCGAGGTGACTCTGCCCTTCGCGCACGGCGAAGGGCAGATCGCTCGGACGATCTGCGCGGATGGATTCGAAGCGCGCCTCACCGGTCAGAAAGAAGGTGCGCGAGAGTGCCCGGCCCGCACCGAACGCGCCACCCAAACGGCGCACGTTGGCCGCGACAAAGTCCGCCGGGTTGGCGCTGGAATCGTCACCACTGGCACGAATGAATTCGCTGCCGCGCGAGATGTTGAAACTCGCCTGCAAGGCCAGCCGGCCCGAAAAGAAGGCCGGTGGTCCGGACATGTGCAGCGCTCCGGCGAAGCCGGGCTCGGCGCCTGCGACCTGCGGGCGGGTGGATGCGACGAAACCGCCTCCCAGCGAGAGTCCGCGGCCAAGAAGATTGCGCTCGGTGGCCGCCAGTCCACCCCACACGTCGGTGGCTTGACTCGTGCCCAGGTAGAGGGCGTCGAGAATGATGGTTCCGCGCTCCTCGACCTCGACCACCAAGCTGGCCAGGCCGCGCTCCGCGCCCTTGACCAGGGAGAGGTGCACGTCGAGAAAAAAGCCCAGCGCGAGCAGGCGCAGGCGCGCCAGGCCCACGCGCGCGTCGTTGGCACTGACCACATCGCCAACGTGGAGCCCCACCTCGCGCAGAATCAGAGACGTCTTGGTTTTGCGGTTGCCGCGAACATCAATGCCTTCGATTTTGTAGTTGGGTTCGAAGGCTGGATCGGGTGGAAATTCCGGCAGCGGCGCAGCCTCCGTCGCCTTCGTCGGTCCCGTGCCCGCCGGCGGATCATCGCCGGTGGCAAACGCTGGATTGCCAACCGCGAATGCAATGAAAGCAAGGGCTAGGCGCATGTACACCGCGATTCTAGCGGTGATTCGCCCAACCGCGAAACTTGCGAATCCGGAATTTTCACCTCAGAGAGCACAGAGGCACAGAGACGGATGGGAAAGAAGGGGGTTTTCGGATCTTGGATCCGAACCCATCTACTTCCGTTCCCACTGTGCTCTCTGCGCTCTCCGTGGTGAAATTCTTTCGCCGCTCGCCGAGTGGTTCTCCACTCTTGGCGAAGCGCTTGCCCAGCCGCTAGTTGATGCTGAGGCGTGGGGCCAGTGCCACGGCTTGGACCACGGAATCCAGGCGGCGCTGCACTTCTTCGGACGGATTGAGAAGGGCTGTGCGTTCCAGCACGAAGCGCAGGCGATCTTGATCGCCGCGCAGTTCGTAGATGGCGCGCAGGTTGTTGAGCATGCGCAGGACGATCTGGCGGCGTGAAGCGGGCGCGAGAAACTGCTCGTCGATGTCACCAGGATCCCCGGTGGCCGATTCGTAGATCGAGCGTAACACCGACGGCGAGATCATGCGGCCATCGAAGGGATCGATGGTGGCCATCTCGCCCGAGGCCTTGGCCGCGCGCACGAGAAAATGGCCCGGGAACGACACGCCGGCGGCGGCAACCCCGGCGCGTCGGCAGACAGCCAACAGCACCACGGCCAGCGAAAGCGGGTTGCCGGTGCGGCGATCGATGACGTGATTGAGAAAGCTGTTCTGCGGATCGTAGAAATCGGTGACGTTGCCGCGATACCCGAGCTCGCCAAACAGCAAACCCAGGATAGGTACGATGCGATCCGCCGGCGCGGAGCCCCGACAACTCTTGAGTTTGATGCGGGCCAACTCGCCCATCACGTTGAGCTTGTTGAGGTAGCCCGGGATGTTGAGCCCCGGGTGCTCCGGCTCTGCCAGCAGCAGGGCCAGGTGTTCCACTTCCAACTTGTCGTCCGTTCTCGCGAGGAGGTGTGCGAACAGCAAGAGATCGGCTGGACCACTCATGTTTCGCTATGGAAGATAGCACCGCCTGGCGCCATGGCACTGGCTTTCTCGCGCCAAAGAACCACGCTATTTCGGCAGGAATAGCCAGGCGCGTGAAGGGCGGGTAGGCACGCCGAAGGTGCCACTGCGTTGGCTATGGGTTGGGAACTTGCGCGAGCCGTGCTTCGAGTTCAGCCAGCCTTGCTTCGAGGGCGGGAACCCGCGCGGCCGCCATGGTCGCGGCCTGGTATTGCGTTTCCAGGTCGAAGAGGCGCTCGTAGATCTCTTCGGGATCCGGGGCTTCCGCGCGCAGCTCGGCCAACCGGCGCTCGCGCTCGTCGTTTTCGCGCACCCGTGCTTCGAGTTCGGCCAGCCGGCGCTCGCGCTCGTCGCCATCGCGTACCTGGGCTTCGAGTTCGGTGATGCGGCGCTCGCGCTCGTCGCCGTCGCGTACCTGGGCTTCGAGTTCGGCCAGGCGCTCGGGGTCGGCGCTGGGCGCAGCCAGCGCCGCCGGGGATTCTTCCGCTTGGGACAGACGCACGCGCAGATTTTCGAGCTCGCTTCGGCTGGCGGCTACGCGGGCGCGTAGATCCTCCAGCTCGGCCAGGTCTTGCCGCCTGGTCTCGCTTTGTTTGGCCGAGGCATGCTCCACGCGCAACATCAGACCTTCCAGTTCGGCCAGCCGCGATCGGCGCACGCGATCGGCGTCTTCGATCTCGGACAAGGCTTTTTGCAGCCGCGCCACTTCCGCCACGTGACTAGCCAATTGTTTTTCGCTCTCGGCCAGTGCTTCTTCCAGCTCGGTCACCAGGCTGGCCTGCTCGTTGGCGGCGTCGCGCAGCCGGTTGACCTCTTCGACGTGCACGGCCGCTGCCCGGCGGAAATCCTCGCTGGTCGCCTCTTGCGCCTTGAGCGAGGCCAGCACCTCGTCTTCGGCCTGCACGCGCGATATCGCACGGTCTCGCTCGGCGCGCAGGTTGGCTAGCTCGGCGCGCGTGCGGCCAAGTTCATCGTCGGCGGCGTCGGCCCGCCACAGGGACTCTTGTTTCGCAGCCTCGAGGGTCGCGATCCGATCGTCACGCTCCGACAGCGCTGACTCGCGCTCTGCGAGCTGCTTTTCCCGACGCTGCAACTCTTCGTTCAGGGCAGGCAGCGCTGGGCCTGGTTCTTCGCTGCGCAGGCCCGCGGTCAGGCGTTGGGCCAGCGCCGTTAGCTCCTCGGTGGTCTTGCGCGTGAGGCTGACGACCGACTCGTCGGCCTCCACCAGCGACCGACGTAGACGGCGCACTTCCTCGTCCAGCTCGGCGCGCGCCTCGGCGGTGCGGCGCAGGCGCGCCCGCAATTCCTCGATCTCCTCGCTCTGTGCGCGCGACACGCGCACGAGACCCTCGGCCTTGCCTTCACTGTCGAGGAGTTTCTGGCGAAGCTCTGCCAGGGCCGTGTCGGGTGCCTTGATGCCCGCACTGATCGGCGCTCGCTCGGTCTGTGCGTGGCCGTTCCAATCGCCGGCGGGGATCTGAACCAGGGCATAGCCAAGACCCATGGGTTCGTCGGGGCCGCCGAGCGCGATGTAGTGGGTGGGCTCCTCGGATTCCCGCTCGGCCAGCTCCGCGTCGACGCGCAGATCGGCGGCGGTCTCGTCGAATTCCGCGATGCCAAAGGCCAGGAAGGGGGTCTGGCCGAACATGCGCACCTTGGGAAAATGCGGCGTCAGGGCATCGACCACGTCGTAGTAGGCCAGGCCCTCGCCGCGATCTCCGTTGGCGACGATGCAAGCCAAGCGCCCGCCCGGCGCCACCAATTCCAGCAGCGTCGATAGTTGGATGGGTCCGTGCCCGCGCAGGATGTCCGCCGCGTCTGGCACCAGCACGAGGTCAAACGCCCCGGCCGCGTCGATTGCGCCCGCAGCCATGGTTACGAAGCCCAGGGCTCCCGCGCGCTGGCGGCCGCGCGCCTCGGCCACTTCGCGCGCGCTGCCTGCGCCGATCACGCTCCTTGCACCTAGCCGAACGAGGTGCGCCGCGGCCTCACCCGTGCCACAGCCGACCTCGAGAACGCGCCGCCCGGCGAGCAAGGGACGCAGATAGCTGTACACGGCCGAGCGGCGAATTCCGCTATTGAGAGTAGGTTGGTCGGCCATTGGCGCCGCACTATACAATAAGAGACGGCAATGCGTGGGCCGGACGCGGCGGCCTCGTGCATTAGGGGCCAAAGCAAGAATTCGCGCAGTGCCGCTTGCCCTTCGGCCAAAGGCCGATTATAAAACCCCCCTTCACACGAGGTTTCGCGTCATGCCCAAGAAGGGGATTCACCCATCCTATAAGCCGTCCACGATCTCCTGTGCCTGCGGGCACAAGGTCGAGACCTACTCGACACGCGGGTCGTTCATGGTGGACATCTGCTCGAACTGCCACCCGTTCTACACGGGCAAGCAGAAGTTCTTGGACACTGGCGGCCGCATCGAGCGCTTCAACAAGAAGTACGGCCGTCCCACCACCCCGCCGTCCTCGACGTAAAGGAATCGGCGGCGCGGCAGTGCCCGCGCGCCTGGTTTTCCCATGCTCGACGATCTGCTGCTCGGCAAGCTGGCCGCGGTAGAGAGCCGTTCCGAGGAGCTGTCCGCCAAGCTGTCGGATCCGGAGATCCTTGCCCGCCCGCCCGTCATGCAGAAGCTGGCCAAGGAGCACGCGGACATCCGCGAGCTGGTGGATACCCTGCGCACCCATCGGCAAACGCTGGCGCGCATCGAGGAAGCGCGCGAAATGCAGAAAGATCCCGAGATGCGGGATCTGGCGCGGCAAGAAGAGAGCGAACTTTCGGCCGAACAGTCGCGCTTGGAAGAGCGGTTGAAGTTCTTGCTGCTGCCCAAAGATCCGAACGACGACAAGAACATCTTGCTCGAAATCCGGGGTGGCACCGGCGGCGAAGAGGCCGCGCTGTTTGCCTCCGATCTCTTCCGCATGTACACGCGCTTCGCCGAGCGAAGGCGCTGGAAAGTCGAGATCTTGTCCATGTCGAGCGCCTCGGCCGGCGGACTCAAGGAAGTCGTGGCCGCGGTCGAAGGCAAGGGCGCCTACGCCCACCTCAAGTACGAATCGGGCGTGCACCGGGTGCAGCGCGTGCCCACCACCGAGGCCCAAGGCCGCATCCACACCTCGACGGCGACAGTGGCGATCATGCCGGAGCTTGAGGATGTCGACATCAACATCGATCCCAAGGATCTGAAGATCGAAGTCATGCGCTCGGGCGGACCGGGCGGGCAGTCGGTGAACACCACAGATTCCGCCGTGCGCATCCACCACATTCCCACCGGCCTTTACGTTCACTGCCAGCAGGAAAAAAGCCAGCACAAGAACAAGGCCATGGCCATGAAGATTCTGCGCTCGAAGCTCTATGAAATCGAGCTGGAGAAGCAAGAGACCGCCGAGCGCGAAGCCCGGCGCAGCCAGATCGGCAGCGGCGACCGCTCGGAAAAGATCCGCACCTACAATTTTCCCCAAGATCGCCTGACCGACCACCGCATCGGGTACACCCGGCACAACCTGCCCGCCATCATGGACGGCGACCTGGAAGACATCATCAGCAGCCTGCGCGCCCATTTCCAGGCCGAGGCCCTCCGGGGCGACGAAAAGGCTTGATCCGGAATTTTCACCACAGAGAGCGCGGAGGCCGGAAAAGAAGGGCTTTCCGGATCTAGGATCCGAACCCGTTCCTTCTCCCTCCGTCTCTGCGCTCTCCGTGCCCTCTGTGGTTAATTTCTTCCTGTAGTTGACGAAACCAGTTTTGCTGGGAAACCTTCCCCCATGCCCAGCCAACCGTTTCTCGCCGTCGCACAAGATCCCTCCTCGACGCTTCGCTTGCGCAAAGATGTTTCCACGACGGATCAGTGGGATCTGACCAAGCTCTATGGCGACGAAGCGGCTTGGGAGCGGGATCTCGAACGCTACCGCGCGCTTGCGACGAAAATTCCTTCGTTCAAAGGTACGCTGGGCAACGGGGCGGAAGCGCTGGCCGAGGCGCTGGTCTTCTTGCGTGACCTGGGCTTGCTCGAAGAGCGGCTGGCTTGCTACGCGGCCTTGCGCGAGTCGGAAGATCAAGGGCTCTCGGCCTCGCGCGATCGCTCGGCGCGCTTCATGATGTGCCAGGCCGAGGCGCAGACCGCCTGGAGCTATTTCGACCCCGAGATCCAGGCCATTCCCGACGAGCGCATGGCCGGCTACCTCGCGCACCCGGAGCTGGCCGAGTTTGCGATCTGGTTGCGCAAGCTTTTACGGTTCAAGCCACACGTGCTCAGCGAAAAGGAAGAGCGCTTGCTCGCCATGCAGATCGAATCCAACCAGACGACGTCGAACGCCTTTAGCGTGCTCAACGACGTGGATTTCGATTTCGGCACCATCGACACCAAGGATGGCCCAAAGCCGCTCAGCCATTCGACGTTTTCGAGCTACTTGCAAGACCCGGATCGCGAGCTTCGACGCCGGGCCTACGAGCGCTACTACGCGCAGTACGATCAGTACAAGACCACGCTTGGCGTGCTCTATGAAGGATCGGTGCAGCTCGACCGCTACGCGGCCCGGGTGCGCAACCACGCCTCGGCGCGGGCCATGGCTTTGTTCTCCGACGACATGCCCGAAGCGGTCTATGACAATCTGGTTGCGACGGTGAACGCGGGCTTGCCAGCCCTGCATCGCTACTACGAGCTGCGCCGGCAGGCACTGAAGCTCGACCAACTTTGCCACTACGATGTTCGCGTCCCGCTGGTACCGACCGCAACCTGGCGGCATAGCTACGACCGGGCGGTCGATGTGGTGCAAAAAGCCCTCGCACCTCTCGGCAAGGAATACGGCGCCGAGCTCGGCCGGGGCCTGCGCGGCGGCTGGGTCGATCGTTACGAAAACAAGGGCAAGGCCTCGGGCGCCTTTTCCTACGGCAGCTTCAGCGCCGAGCCCTACATCCTCATGAACTTCAAGGAAGAGCTGCTTGACGACGTGTTCACGCTTGCGCACGAGGCTGGCCACTCGATGCATTCCTATTTCAGCTCGCGCAGCAATGCCTTCCTGCACTGGCACTACACGACCTTCGAGGCCGAGGTCGCTAGCACGTTCAACGAACAGCTGCTCGGCCGCTACCTCGCGAACCAAGCCGCATCCGACGACGTGCGCGCCTACCTCATCAACAAAGAAGTGGACGCCATCATCGGCTCGCTATTTCGCCAAACCATGTTCGCCGAGTTCGAGGCCAAGACCCACGCGCTGGTGGAATCCGGCACGCCCCTCACCGTCGATGTTCTGCGCGCCGAATACCGCACGCTACTCGGACGCTACTTCGGTCCCGGCGTGAAACTCGAAACCATCAGCGACCTCGAAGCCCTGCGCATCCCTCACTTCTACCGCGCCTTTTACGTGTACACCTACGCCACCGGCATCTCCGCCGCCATCGCGCTTGCCGACCGCGTGCTAGGCGGCGGAGACCAAGAACGCGAAGACTACTTCACCTTCCTGCGCTCCGGCGGTTCGCGCTACCCGCTGCAATCGTTGAAACTCGCTGGCGTCGATATGTCCAGCCCAGTTCCTGTGCAGGCGGCGATCAAACGATTCGAAAAGCTGGTCGGCGAGTTGGGCAAGTATCTGGGCGTCGGCTAGACGCCGGAAAATTCGGGAAAGCGGCGCTCGGCTGTTGCGGGCTAATGCCGGGGACGCCCCCTCGGCGGCCGCACGCCATAGGCCGCGCAGACGCGCCGCGGAGTCGTCCCCGCCCGCCCGCGCGCCGAGCTTGACGACTTCTTGGCCGATCAGGAACGCACGAGGCGAAGGAACGGGGCGCGCAGGTGTCGACGAGCCAAACGGTCGACTTCATGGCGTGAGCTAGGCCTCAGCATTCGGGATGCGGCCTGTAGCCTCAAGATACTGAACCCATTTAGCACCCTTGCCCGTCAGGCGGACTCTCAAAGCGACGGACACGCTCTTACCGCCGACAAGGGTAACGGCAGTCTCAAGGTCAACGGAGACAATGCCCGACTCCAACAGGCAGAAGTAACCCAGCTCGGTTCGTATGATACGGACAGCCTCATCCTGGTCGGGCACTGGAATCTCGCGATGTAGGCGCAGCGAGACGGCTAGTCGTTCCTCCCGGGTTGGGCCCGCGACATGACTCAGAAAGGCCTTTTCAGCCACGGTCAGGCGACTCAGGACCGGCAATTCGTACGCTATTTCTTGCTTTATCTTGTAGTGCCGCAGTTCATCTCTTGACGGCACCCCCGTAGCGTGAGCCCGCGTGTGGCAGTTGGGGCAAAGTACAACCAGGTTCTGATACTCGGTCTTCCCGCCATCACCCAGCTCATCTATGTGGTGGATCTCAAGCCACGGAGCAGCGCAAATCGTGCAGCGATGGCCAGCGAGTTCGAAAAGGAGGGCCTCCAGCGGAGTTGGGACATATCGCTCGGAAGTTCTAAAGGCCCGTACTTCGTCATCGAAGTGTTCGGGATGGTCGTAGGTGCTGCGATCAAGAAGTGGTTTCATGTGCCAACCGCTATTCGCAAGAGAGACTACCGCAGTACCACGGCGAACAACGTGCCTTCGTGGCCAAGCACTTGACGGGAATAATCGTGGTGAATGGAAGCTCGGCGCGCGGGCGGGCTGGGGACGGTTTCGAGGAGGCGTAGAATCGCGCACCGAGCGTCTGCGCTCGGTTGCCAGCGATTAGGGACAGGGGCCAGCGACCAGCGCCTCGCTGGTCGCGTAAGGACCCGGCTGCCGAGCGTGCCACCGGCCGCGTCTTCGCGGCCTATGGCATGCGGCCGACGAGGGGCCGTCCCCAGCCCGCCCGAGGAAGCCGAGCGGCCGCTTTGGGAGATCTGAGTTTGGTGGAATGTAACCCACTAAAATTGCAAGGTTTTCAATCACTTTTCTGGCACTCGCCATGGTTGCTTGACAGCGCCCAAACTGTGCTTAACCTTCGCTCTGCCCGGCTCTCTGGAGGGAGCTGGCAACCCTAGACGCTGAGCGAAAGATGCCAATTTACGAATACGAATGCCAAAGCTGCGGCCATCGCTTCGAAGAATGGCAAAAGATGTCCGACAAGCCGGTCAAGGTTTGTCCGAAGTGCAAGGCGCGCAAGGTTGAGAAGCTGATCAGCCACACCTCGTTCCAGCTCAAGGGCGGCGGCTGGTACAGCGATCTCTACGCCAGCCAGAAACCCGGAAGCGGATCTGCCGATTCGACGGGCGGAAAGTCTGAGTCCGCGGGCGCCGCGAAATCCGAAACCGCGAGCGCCGCGAAGACGGAATCCGCGAGCAGCGGCGGCAAGTCGAGCGGTGGCAAGGCTGGCGGCGAAAGATCGAGTTCCACACCCACGACCAGCGAAAGCAAGGGCAAGAAGGGCGCCTCCAAGGCGGCGGCCTAGCAGATCACCGCCACCGCCTAGGAGCCCGGCACCGCCATTCGGCAGCAACCGGACGGCAGGTTTTTTCAAATCAAGGAGATGACAGCGATGAAAGTAAGACCCCTGTATGACCGAATTCTCGTCAAGCGCGTCGAGGAAGAAACCAAGACCGCCGGCGGGCTCTTTATCCCCGACACCGCCAAGGAAAAGCCCCAAAAGGGCCTGGTCGTTGCCGTCGGCAACGGCAAGGTTCAAGAAGACGGCTCCATCCGCAAGCTGGACGTCAAGGCAGGCGACAAGGTCTTGTTCTCGAAGTATTCCGGCAACGAGATCAAGATGGACGGCGACGAGCATTTGATTCTGCGCGAGGACGATGTCCTCGCGATTCTCGAGTAGGCAGATAAGGAGACCACCATGGCAGCCAAAGAAATTCTCTTCTCTCAGCCTGCTCGCCAGGCCATCGCACAGGGACTCAATCTTCTCGCCAACACCGTCAAGGTGACGCTCGGCCCGCGTGGCCGCAACGTCATCATCGAGAAGTCGTGGGGCTCGCCCACGGTGACCAAGGACGGCGTGACCGTGGCCAAGGAAGTCGAACTTGCCGACAAGATGGCCAACATGGGCGCCCAGATGGTCAAGGAAGTCGCTTCCAAGACCTCGGACGTCGCGGGCGACGGCACCACCACGGCGACCGTGCTGGCGCAAGCCATCTTCAACGAGGGCGCGCGCCTGGTTGCGGCCGGCAACAACCCCATGGACATCAAGCGCGGCATCGACGCCGCGGTGGCCAAGGTGGTCGAAAATCTGAAGGACCAGTCCAAGCCCACCAAGGGCAAGATCGAAATCACCCAGGTCGGCACCATCAGCGCCAACGGCGACACGATGATCGGCGAGATCCTTGCCGAGGCCATGGAGAAGGTCGGCAAGGAAGGCGTCATCACCATCGAGGAGGCCAAGTCGATGGAGACCACGCTCGACGTGGTCGAAGGCATGCAGTTCGACCGCGGCTATCTGTCACCGTACTTCGTGACCGACGCCGAGCGCATGGAAGTGGTGATGGAGGACGCGTACATCCTCATCAACGAGAAGAAGATCTCGAACATGAAGGATCTTCTGCCCGTGCTCGAACAAGTCGCCAAGTCGGGCAAGCCGCTGCTCATCGTCGCTGAAGACGTGGACGGCGAAGCACTGGCCACGCTGGTCGTGAACAAGCTGCGCGGCACCCTGCACGTAGCCGCGGTCAAGGCGCCCGGATTCGGCGACAGGCGCAAGGAGATGCTCAAGGACATCGCAGTGCTCACCGGTGGCCAGGCCATCACCGAGGATCTCGGGCTCAAGCTCGAAGGCGTCACACTCAAGGATCTCGGCCGCGCCAAGCGCGTGACCGTGGATAAGGACAACACCACTATCGTCGAGGGCGCCGGGAAGAAGGCGGACATCGAAGCCCGCGTGAAGCAGATCCGCGCCCAAGTCGAAGACACCACCTCGGACTACGATCGCGAGAAGCTGCAAGAGCGGCTGGCCAAGATCGTCGGCGGCGTGGCCGTGGTCAAGGTGGGTGCGGCCACCGAGAGCGAGATGAAGGAAAAGAAGGCGCGCGTCGAGGACGCCTTGCACGCGACCCGCGCGGCCGTGGAAGAAGGCATCGTCCCCGGCGGTGGCGTGGCGCTCATTCGCGCGCTTTCCGCTATCGAGGGTCTGAAGTTCGATGATGACCGCCGCTTTGGCGTCAACATCATCCGTCGCGCCATCGAAGAACCGCTGCGCCAGATCGCGGCCAACGCTGGCGTCGACGGCTCCATCGTGGTCGAGAAGGTCAAAGGCGGCAAGGGCGCCTACGGCTTCAACGCCGCAACCGAGGAGTACGAAGACCTGGTCAAGGCCGGCGTCATCGACCCGACCAAGGTGGTGCGCGCGGCCCTGCAGAACGCGGCGTCCGTGGCCGGCCTGATGCTGACCACCGAGGCCCTCATCGCCGAGAAGCCGAAGAAGAGGGAAGACGTGGCCCACGGCGGTGGCGGCGGCGGCATGGGTGGCATGGGCGGCATGGGTGGCATGGGCGGGGATGATTACTAAGTCGTAAAACAATCTGACCCAGACGCAAACGCCCGGCGGGAACTTCCTGTCGGGCGTTTTTTGTTGAGTGCCGCGGATCGCAGCCAGCTACAATGCGGACGTGAGTCCAGAAACTGTATCCAATCGCCGTACGAGCCCACGCATCGAGGTCTTTGCCCAGGCCGAGGTCAAGGCTCGCGATGTCCAGATCATGGAAGTTCGCAACGTCTCGTCAGGCGGGATCTACCTCGTCGGTACGCCCGAACAGTATCCCGATCTCACCCCTGGCAGGGATTTGGGGATCGTCATTTTTGGCTCCGAAGAGGGTCTGGGCGATGACCCAGACTTCAACATTAGCTGCCATGCGCGTATCATTCGCGTCGACGCGGGCTATCCGGGCAAACGGCCGCCAGGTTTTGGCGCGACCATCGATCCCGTGGATGATGACGCCCGCGAACGCCTGACCAAGCTGCTTTTGCGCGCTGACCACTTCCGCGTTGGCGATCCGCGACGCTAGCCGCAAGTCTAGCGAAAGTGGCGGGGGCTTGCCGGGAGTGGTAACAGAAGACTGGTGTTTCGCCTTCTTCGGCTGATCTTCGTGCTTGGCGGTCTTGGCGCCATCACGTGGTTTGGCATGACCGTGCGCCTCGGTGATCGAACTCTGTTCGAGCACATGCAGGCCATCTGGAAGACCCACGAGTCGCAAGATCTCTTGCGCGGAACCAAGGAGAAGGTGGGCGATCTCGTGGATCGCGCCTCCGAAAAGGTTGTGCGGGGTGTGGCCAAGAATGCGCCAGCCCAGGACAGGGCGCACGGCGAGAGCGGCGACGAGGAATCCGCCAAGGCGCCACTTGAAGAACTGCCAGCCAAGGATCGCAAGGCGTTGCGCGGGATCATCGGTCACGGGTTGGAGAAGGAGTGATGGACGCTGTCCCCGTGGGCGACGAAGGTTCCTACCGCCAGCGCGTGGATGAAGTGCTTGGGCGGCTCGACAAGAGGTTCGAGGATGTCGATCCCGACCTGGCCGAGTCGGACTTTTCGCAGGGGACTTTGGTCATCACTTTCAAGCAGTCGCACAAGTTGATCCTGTCGCCCCAGGCGCCGCTGCGGCAGATCTGGGCCGCCTATCGCGACCGCGCTTGGCACTTCGGCTTCGACAGTGCGAGCGATCGTTGGATCGATGATCGAGGCCAAGGCAGCGAACTCTTCGCCCTCGTCGCCGACCTCGCGCGCGAGCACGCGGGCGTCGAAATCGATGTCTGAATTGAGAGCCGATCGCGTAGGCGGAGCCGGGCTTAGCCCGGCGTAGCCAGAGCGCGGGAGGGTTTGGGAACCCTTCGAGGGTTCCCATGTCAATCGGTGTAGCCGCCCACGCTGTGGCCCTCGCGCCATAGGGCGTGCTCCATGGCGGCGAGCAGGGGTAGGATGGTCGGCCGGTCGAGCGCGCTGATGGCCAGGTTGCGGCCCCCAGCTTCAAGCAGGGACTTTTCCTCGGGCAGCAGGCGGTCGGTCTTGTTGTAGACCAGCAGGCGCGGCGTCTCGGCCAGGTTCAGGTCGGAGAGGATGCGCTCGACGGCGGTGATGTGGGCGTCGCGGTCGGGATCCGCGGCGTCCACCACGTGCAGCAACAGATCGGCGTCGTCCAATTCTTCGAGCGTGGCGTGAAAGGCCTGGGCCAAGTCCTTGGGCAAGTCGCGAATGAAGCCAACGGTGTCGGCCAGGATCAATTCCCGCTCGCGCGGGAAGCGCAGGCGGCGTGTGGTGGGGTCGAGGGTGGCGAAGAGTTTGTCCTCGACCAGCACCTCGCTGCCAGTCAGGCCATTGAGCAGCGTCGATTTGCCCGCGTTGGTGTAGCCGACGATAGCGACCACGGGCAGGCCGCGATCCTTGCGTGCCGAACGGCGGCCCGCGCGCTGGCGCCGGGTTTGCTCAATGTCCTTTTCCAACCGGTGCAAGCGTTCGCGTGCTCGTCGGCGGCCGATCTCCAGCTTGGTTTCGCCCGGCCCGCGCCCGCCGATGCCGCCCACCAGGCGGCTCATCATGGTGTTCTCTTCCTGCAGGCGCGGCAGGCGGTAGCGCAACTGGGCCAGCTCGACCTGCAGCTTGGCGTCGCGGCTGCGCGCGCGCTGGGCGAAGATGTCCAGGATCAGAATCGTCCGATCGATGACCTTCAGATCGGTGAACGAGGCGATGGCGTGGGCCTGGCCAGGAGACAGATCGGGGTCGAAGATGAGAACGCTGGCGTCGTACTGCATGGCGCGCACGAGCACGTCCTCGAGTTTGCCGCGTCCGATGAGGTAGCGCGGATCGGGCTCGGGCCGCCGCTGGATCGCCACGTCCACGACCTGGATCCCGGCGGTGCGGCACAGCTCGCGCAATTCGTGCACGCGAGTTTCACTCTGCCCACGCTGCTTGCCGATCTCGGCCACCACTAGCAAGGCGCGTTCGGCGCCTCGGGTCGCGCGGCCCGTGGGCAAGACGCGGTCGAATTCCTGCTCCAGGGAGTCGATGATCTCGACAAAATCGACGGAGGCGCGATGGAAAGGCGCGGGCGGCAGCAAGATCCACGGGGATTTTCCCTCGCGTGGCGGCACCAAGTGGGCCACGTGAAGATCGGCGGGGCGGCCTTCGTGGTTCACCCCCACCGCGGCCACCATGTCCAAGCGAAGTAGGGCGAGGTCGACGAGATCGTCGCGGGAAAGTGCCTCGTTGCGCAGGTGGGTGTGCACGAGGCGCAGACCGCGAAAGCGGCCGTGTCCCGCGCGCAGACGGCCCACCTCGGGCAGGACAAGACCAGAGGCATCGCCGACAATCACGTGCTCGACTGCGCCCTGGCGTGAGATCAGCACGCCGACCTGGCGGGCGAGGGCGCGGGAGATCTCGCAGAGATAGGCACCGAGTTCGGCCGACACCACCTCGCGAGGCGCGACCCGCCGGCGGTACACGCGTTCGAGGGCCGAGATCTCGGAAGGCTTGAGGCCCGATCGGTTTCCCGTCACCTCATGCATGGAATTCCAGGCGTGCGCAGACGACGATGAACAATTCTCGCGCTAGCTCTGGGGCTCTTCGCCGGGGCGGGGCGCCGCGGGCGTGCCAGTCGTGCTGCGCTCGTCGAGCAGCGTGAGTGCCACGCTGACCGCGCGCTTGGCCTTGTCGATGGTCTTTTCGTCGTCCTTGATGCGGCGATAGGCACGCAGGGCTTGGTCCTCCAGATCCGCAACCTTGCTTTCCAGCTCGGTGATGCGGTCGCGGGCCTGGCCGAGCTTGACCTCGCGGTCGCGGATGTCGGTGCGCGCGGTGTCGAGCTCGCCCTCCACGCGCAGGAGGCGGCGATGGGTTTCGGCCAGCTCTTCGTTGCGCGCGGAGAGCTCTGCCTCAACCTCGGTGGTGCGAGCCAGAGCCTGTTCGAGCTCGGCCCGCTGGCGCTCGGCCAGCTCGGCCTTCTCCGCCAAATTGCGCCGCTCAAGCTCTGCCGTGGCCGTGTGGTGCTGTTCGTCGCGGGCCTGCAGCTCCGAGCGTCGCCGTGCATCGGCCGCGTCCAGATCCGCTGTGCGCCGCGCTTCGGCCTCCTCCAGCTCGCGCCGCCGCTTGTCCTCGGCCGCGGCGAGTGCGCTGTCGTGATTGCGTCGCAACTCTGCGATCTCGTTCTTGGCGTCCCGATCCTTGGTTTCAAGCGCGGCCTGGTGGGCTTGCTTCTCGTTCTCGAACGCCGTCGCGTGCTCTTCGCGCAGAGCCGCGATGGCCTTTTCGTGTTCGCGGCGAACGCGCGCCAACTCGATCTCTCGCTCGTCTTCTTGGGCCGCCTTTTCCTCGGCGTGCCGCTTACCCAGCATCTCGATCTCGGCCGCGTGGCTCACGTTGAGCCGGCCGATCTCGGCCTGCACCTCCGCCTCGCGCGAGGCCTTCTCCGCTTCCCGATCTTCGCGCAGGCGAACCAGCTCGTTCTTGTGCGTCTCTTCGTCCTCGGTGAGGCGCTCTTCGAGGTCGTGGCGGACACGATCCAACTCCAGTCGCGCGCGATCCTCGACGGTGGCAAGGCGCTTCTTGACCAAGTCCAGCTCGTCATGGGTCTTGCCAATCTCGGTGTGCGCGTCTTCAAGCCGGACCTTGAGCCCGCGCTCGCGCTCGATGCCCTTTTCCTTGTCCTGGGACAGCGCCATCACCTTTTCGTTGGCGTGCATCAGGTTCTTCTCGAAGGTGAGCATCTTCTCTTCGAGATCGCGGCGCGCGCGTTCGTGCTCGCGCATGCGATCCTTGTGGTCGAGGATTTGCCGATCCTTGGCATCCACGGCATCGCGCAGATCGAGGATGTCCTTTTCCTTGCGGTTGATGGTTTCGCGCAGGCCGAGGAGATCCTTTTCCTTGTGCAGGGGCTGCGACTGCAGGTGCCCGCGCAGATCGTCGATGACCGCGCCGAGCTCGCGCTTCTCGTCCTCGAGTTCGTGGATGCGTTTTTGCAAATCGCTGAAAGCCGCGTCGTTGGCGGTGGTCGACGCATAGGCGACTACCGACGTGTTGCGCACCTCGTCCGGCAAGGGCGGCACATCTTCGGGTGGGGCCGCGTGGCGCAAGAGATCCGGATCGCCCTCGATTTCAACCGGTGATAGCGCCACTTCGGCGGTTGCTGGCTCGCTAGCGGGCATCGACTCGGGAACCGCATCCATCGCCGCAGGGGCCGCCGGAGCCGGAAACATGCCGGGCAGGTCTTCGGGGTCGAACGAGGAAGGCATCACCCGGGTGGCGCCCTCTTCGGCCCAACCGTCATTGTCGCTTGGGTCGGCTGCGTCGGGGGCAGGCGGCGGCGGCATTTCCGAGGGCAATGCCAGGGATTCGACGGGTGGCGGTGTCGCAACATCGAGGTAGCTGGACGCGGCGCCATCCTTGATCGGACTCGGGTTGGCCTGGGTGGGCTCTGGCGTAGGCAGCTCCAGGGCGTCGAAGGCGGCTTCGGCCTCCTGGTCGAACATGGCGTCGAGCACCGGGTTGACCCCCAAGGGATCCTGGGTGGCTGGTGCTCCGGCGTCGGGCGACAGCGGCGGCGGCGTCACCACCTTGGCTTCATCGACGATGTCATCGGCGTCGATGGCGATCTCCGAGGACACCACGTCGGTGCCAAGAAAGATCTCCGCGGACGGCGAGGGTGCCTCGGCTGACTCGGGTTCGTCGAGGCCAATCAGAACATTTACTTTTCGCATCAGCTCGTGGCGATCCAAGGGCTTGAACATGTAGTCGTCGGCGCGCAGCTTGAAGGTCTTGTGCTGCTCGAATTTCTCCGGCGCCTCTTCCCCCGAGGTGAGGATGAGCGGCGTGTCCTTGAGCTCGACGTTGCGCTTGATCTTGTTGCAGATCGCATAGCCGACCTTCTTGGGTTCGACCGAAACCATCATGAGCGCGGGCCGGTTCTTCTTGGCCCAGTCGACGACTTGGTCGCCGTTGGTGATGTTCTTGATTTCGAAACCGTACGGTTCCAGGGTCCCGGCGATGATGGCCAGGGCAGCTTCGTCGGGTTCAACACACAGAAGCGTTCTCGTCGGCATGAGGATGCTGGACGTTACTACGGATGGGCGTCCAGAACCAAGCGGAGCGGCAATTAGCTCGATGAGTCTATATGGAAACCCTCAAAGGGTTCCCATGCCCTCCCGCGATGGTACGGCGCCGGCAAAGCCGGCGCGCTCCCCACGCGCTAGCGGCCCAGGTAGACCGTCTCGACCCAATTGGCCAAGGCATCTTCGTCCAGATCCGCCGTGAAAACGTAGTCCAGTCCGCCGGGTTCGCGGAAGGTCACGGTCGAGACACCGTGCCGAGTGTCGACGAAGGCGCGCCGGCCGTGCAGGTCGCGCTGGCGAGTACCGCCCAGGGGCTCGCTGTCCGAGGGAAAGACCATGACTCCCAGGCGATGCCCGGCTGGCACCTGGTACACGACGTAGGCGCCGAAACGGTCGCGCACGTTGACCAGACGGCCGCCCTGGCAGCGAGTGCCAGCCCGCTCGGTGGCGGGCTGCATGGCGAAGTCGACCTTGCCACGGAACCAGTCCGAGACCTTGGCGCAGCTTTCTGAAAGCACGTCCAGGGGAAGGTCGTGGTGGAAGGTGGAAATCGCCTGCTCCAGCACAGGCGAGCGCGACGTACGCTGCACGTTGGCCACCAGGAGCACCACGGCCGCGACCGCCGCCATGCCCACCGTGAAGGCTCGCGGATAGGCCTGCCAGGGCCAGCGGCGGCGAGGCGAAGGCGCGGCGGCGAGGGCGGTCTCGATGCGCGAGCGCAGTCCAGCGGGTAGCGCCGGGCGGGGCAGGTGGCCGCGGATTGCGGCCTTGAAGCGAGCCTGCAACCGACTGGCTTGGGTGCAGGCCTGGCACGAACTCAGATGGGACTCGTAGGCTTCCCGATCCGCGCCCGCCAATTCGCCGTCGACGTAGGCGTGCAGGACGTTGTCGGCGTCGGCGCAGTTGAGGGTCATGCGGCCCCTCCTTCCTGCTTTTTGCGCCGGAAACTCTCTAGGTCGACCAGCTTGCTCTCAGCTTCGGAAGCCGGCTGCTTGTTTTCGGGCTCGCTTGCGTAGTCCATAAGCTGTTTCTGCAGCATCTTGCGCCCGCGGTAGAGGCGGCTCATCACGGTTCCGGCCGGACACTCCATGATGTCCGCGATCTCTTTGTAGGACAGGTCTTCCAAATCGGCCAGAATCACGGGCAGGCGGAACTCGGGCGGCAAGGTTTCTAGGGCCCTCTCCACGTCGCGCGAGAGCATGCGGCCGAAGAGCGCGCTTTCCGCGTCGCGCGGGGCCGCGCCTTGGAACTGTCCCAGGTTGGCCGAGGTGCTTTCAGCTTCGCCCAGGATTTCCTGCTCGCGCGATCGCTCGCGGTAGCGGTTGCGAAACAGGTTGGTCATGATGCGCATCAACCAAGCCCGGCAATTCGACCCTGCCTCGAAGCCGTCCCAGAAACGGTAGGCGCGCAGGATCGCGTCCTGGACCAGATCCTCGGCATCGCCTTCCGACTTGGTCATGCGCAGGGCCACGCCATAGAGCGCCTGCAGGTGAGGCATCACCTCGCGCTCGAAGTCGGCTTGCACTGTGCGGCGTTGGAAGAACATCTTCGGTATGCGATCAACCGGCCAGCGGCCTGGGCTATTCCCGGCCCAATTCGAGAATGTGACCTAGGGCAGCGTGGCTGGGCTTTCGAGGCGCATGAAGTAGCGTTTGACCGAGGGAGACGAAGTCTTTGCTTGGTCGGTATAGGTGACGTAGACCGCGTCTGGGCCGACCCAGGAAGCAACTGGGCCGGTCTGGCCCTTTTCACTGCGCAAGGTCAGCGGGGATCCATGGGGGATGGCGTTGTAAGTGTAGCGGACGACCTGAGGTCCTGCTGCACGCGCAAGGCCGATGGAGATATCGCCCCCGCCAGCGGGGCTGGCCCATGCGGGATGGGGCATGCTGAGCGGGTCGCCGAAGGTTGCCGCGGATAGCACGGGGTCGTTCGTCGTCACGGATCCGCCTGCGTTGGGATCCTTTGAGTTGGGCGGCGGTGGGTAGTACATGGCGAAATCGATGGCATTGCTGGTCTGCATGGCGATGACATAGGTGCCTGTCGGTCCAGGCGAGGCCACGACCTGGCAGTTCGCCACCACCACGATGAACTGGTAGGTCATGACCGTTAGACCACCAGTCTCGCTGACCTCGCTGGTGACGAGATCGGAGGTTCCCGGTGCATCGGGAGTCACGACGCTGAAACCAAGGCCGGTCCTGCCGTTGGAGGTGGCCAGGCAGTCCCAGTCCGGTGTGTGTGCCGGAATCGAGTCGTCGAAGATCTTAGATGGCGTCGCCGCCGTCACTGCGTCCGCCGGGAGAAGGAGGTAGCTGGGCGAAATGCCCATGCCTGGAACGCCCCAGGCGACGAAGCCGACATTGCCCGTGGTAGCCGATCCAGCGGCAATTTGCACTGCGCCTAGATCGGTGCCGGCCGCATAGGCGTTGCTCACCAGCGTGACCGGGGCGGCGGGAGTGATGTCACCGACGGTCTGCACGATGGCGGAGAGATCGTAGCCACCGCCAGGCGTGGCGCTGCTCGTGAGCATGATGGCGACGAGCTGATCGCCGGGGGTGGTCTTCGTGGTCGCGGCGAAGACAGGCCCGACCAACGGCTGAGCCAGGGCGAAACCTGCTTCCTCGGTCAGTGTCCCGTCGAGCGAGAGGCGCCCCCAGAGAACCTGTCCGCTGGCGCTGTCATACCCAGCCAGGGTGAAGGCGTCCCCGGCGCGCATGAGCGAGACGTTCGGCATACGCGTGAGAGGCGAATCAGGGAGAGTTACATCCTTGGTTACCGCGGCCCCTGGCGGTGGGTCGGAACTGCAACCTAGCAAGGCAACCGCAAGAAGCACCCCTACGCTGGACTTAGTCATGCGCGGATCTTAGAGGGTAAGTGCCATTCCGCCAAGAGCGCGATTGACCGCGGCGGAAGAACCACTACGCTCTGTGGCACTCTTTGTACTCTGGCGGTCAGAATTTCAGGATCGGCGAGGCGCCACTTCCGTACCGGTGAGACTGAGGTGAAAGTCCGTCGACCAGACCTTCCTGATTTTGTGCCGTTCGAGCAAGCAGAGGCTGGAAGCGTCGACGTAGGAAACCTTCGCGCCGCGAAGGCGATCGAGCATCCTGACCACTTGTCGGTGATGATCCGCCGTCGCCTCGTGGATCTTCAGCCCGTCGAGTTTGTCCACCAAGACTCGGAACGATCGAGCCGCTTCCTCTCCATGCCGATGCAGGAACCAAGAGTAGGCCTCGCCGATGACCAAGTAGGAAGTGCTCCAGCGCGGCCGCGCGAGGCTAAATAGGGCTTTGGCCTGCGCATGCCACTGGTCGTGGCGGTTCAGGAACGCAATGAAGATTCCCGAGTCGAGGAAGACCGCCTCGGTCACGGTTCAGATCGCCCGTAGACAACCTCGTCCACCGTACCGCTGTCTTCGGGACGGCCTTCGAGAATGCCGGCATAGGCCATCCACGGCTTCGACGTAGGTTGCCGCGCGATCGTCTCCTCCAAGCCGCGTCGGCACAGCTCGGCCACCGAAACACCCATGCGACGAGCGACCCCCTTCGCTTTGGCGTACATATCGGCATCGAGCGAGATTTGCGTCCGAATCATGTTATCACCATATCACTTCGTGATAACAGATTCAACGCACCCACCATCGCGCGGACGTGTGGGAATACGAATGTTCGCTGACTACTTCGCCTTGCCCTGATTGGCCACGGCGTTCATCGCCGCGGCGATGGCGGCTTGGTCGCCGAGGTAGTAGTGCTTGATGGGCTTGAGGCTTTCGTCCAGCTCGTAGACCAGCGGAATGCCGGTGGGGATGTTCAGCTCGACGATTTCGCTTTCGGGAATGTTGTCGAGGTACATGACCAGGGCGCGCAGGCTGTTGCCGTGGGCCGCGATGATCACCCGCTTGCCGCTCTTGATGGTGGGCGCGATGGTCTCGTGCCACATCGGCAAGAAGCGCGCGACAGTGTCCTTCAGGCACTCGGTGAGCGGCAGTTCGGCCGGCTTGAGGTCGGCGTAGCGCCGGTCGTGGCCGGGATAGCGCTCGTCGGTCTTTTCGAGGGGCGGCGGCGGGATGTCGTAGCTGCGGCGCCAGATCTTGACTTGGCTCTCGCCGTACTTGGCCGCGGTCTCGGCTTTGTTCAGGCCTTGCAAGCCGCCGTAGTGCCGTTCATTGAGGCGCCAATTGCGGTGGACTGGGATCCACATCAGGTTCATCGCGTCGAGGGTGAGCCACAGCGTGCGGATGGCGCGCTTGAGCACCGAGGTGAAGGCGATGTCGAACTCGTATTTTTCGGCCTTGAGCAGCTGTCCCGCGGCCTTGGCCTCGCCCAATCCCTTTTCCGACAGGTCGACGTCGGTCCAACCCGTGAAGCGATTCTCGCGGTTCCATTCACTTTCGCCGTGCCGTAGCAGCACCACTTTGTACATGTCGTTCTCCTTAGACCTTATCGTTCTTGAGCGTTGCGGGGCGTACTTCTAGCATGTCCACGTGCACGGTTGCGCCGGCGAACATGCGAGCGCGATCCGGCCATTGTTCGATTTGCAGAAACTGGTCGCCCGCCGCGCGATAGCGCCACAGCGTGCAGGTTTGCGCATCGCCGTTGGCGGCGGTCACCTTCGCCGCACCCGAAACCCTGAGGAGGTAACTTTCGCCACGATGATAGATGATGGCTGGCGGCGGCGTGGTGATATCGAGCGTTTCGATTTCGGCCAACACCAGCGCCCGGTCGGATGCCTCGTTGGTCGGGGGTTCGAGAAAGCGCACCTCGCCAGTGGCCACCAGTTGTGCGAGCTGGAAGCTGCCATTGGCCAGCGCGTACAGCAGGAGGTCTTCGACCCGGTAGCCGACACCCTGGTAACCAACCTCATCGCCCAAATTCAGTTTCATCTCGCGTCCGAGTATTGCGCCACGCCTACGGCCTTGACAACCCTTGCTAGATCTTCTGCTTGACCGACCAAATCTCGCTCGTGTCGAGCGCGATCCAGGGTGGCAGCTTCTTTTCCAACTCCAGGACTTCTCGTGCGGTCGAAGGTCCGCGAACGTCGATGAACTCGACCTCCACCGGATCTGAGCCCGCCAGCTCCAGCGTGAGCTCTTTGTCCTTAGCGGTGGCGTCTTCAAACGCGATAAGGAACCGAGTTTCGTCGAGCGAATTCTTGGGAACCTCGCCAAGAGACCAGGCACGCAGAGCCGTGCGCGGAACATAGAATCGGAGTTTGGGACCGTCCGATTCCAGACGAAGTTGGACGGTTCGCACATCGCGCACGGAATCGTGGCTCGACGAGAGGACATTGATGACGGGCGCCGGGAAGTTCGGTTGGCTCGCTGGCAAAGCGTAGGTAAAGCGCGGATCGAGCTGCGGCACGGGTACCCAGGCCGACTTCCAAGGTGTGGCCTCGGGCACGTTGCGAAGCGCGGTGGCGAGGGGCAAAGCGTCGTGCGCGGCGAGAAGCAAATGGCTCGTTCCTTCGCTCGCGACCAGGGATGCCGTCATGCGCTTGGGGTACTCGATCGAGTACGGATTCGTGAGCGCCGTAACGACACCGCCGAAGAGTGCGAGAGTGCCAAAGACGAGCGCGAGCCGTCCGAGGCGACTCGATACATCGATGGAAGCCAGCATCGACGGCAGCAGCAAGACGACGGCAAGGGCAACCAGGAGAGCGACCAGGATGTCGAGCGGCAGCGGCGCCTGGACGAGCCCGATGTCGGCAATGAAGAACGGGAGCATCATAAAGATCATGCCGATGACCAGCACGGACCCTGGCAGGAAGGAAACCAACCACCAAACCCCGCGCCACTTGGGCATGAAGAGCGCGCCCAGAAACCCCACTGCCATGCCCCCCGTCCACCAAAGTGGAATGTAGCCAGAGCCCGCGCCCGCGTAGGTCGCCAGCGCCAATAGGAGCGACCAAAAACCAAGGCCACTGCCCCAAGCGACAAGCTCTGGCTCGTCGGGCCGTCGCCGTCGGCGCCAAGCCAGAATTGCAAGCGCAGCCGCGACGCTTGGGGCCCCGAATACCCATAGCGCGAGAAGCGGGGACGAGAACCAGCCGTGCGGCCGACCGACGGCAAAGCCGAGGATCGCCGCCACGAGCACAGCGGCCAGGATCGACGCAAGTTCGGTGACCAGCAACCCGCCGAACGACCGGAGCATTTGCCGAAAGGTGAACGCCCTTCGCCGAATCGCCATGACCAGCGCGAACAGCGCGAGTCCAAGCACGACCAGCGCCAAGGCACGCGCCGTGGTCGATCCATAGACCGGCACGAAGAATCCAAGCACGTCGTAGTAGATGAGCTTTTCCTTGTCGACATTTCCCGGTAGTCGGCCATTGGCCAGTCGGCGCGACCCCGCGAGCAGATTGTCACCCATGAGCTGCATGGTCGCGGGGTCGATGCGCTCGGGGCGATCGCGGTTGGTGTGAACCGACCAGAAGTCGCCGATCGCGGCGAGATCGAGCCCGACAACTCCGGCATCATGAAAAGGGGTGAAGTCACCGTTGTGCGGGAGCAACCCGCTATTCACCAGATCTTGCCCGACAACCGTGGTGGATATCTGTCGTTCAGCGCCGACGTAGTCCTTCAGCAACCAGGCATTGCCCGGCCCCGCGCCGATGATGACCGGTTTTCCCCGCGGCCCGCCGTCGATGTAGACGTAGGCCCTGACGTCCTTGGCGAAGCGATGCTTGAGGAAGCCGACTGCGCCGAGCATCCCGACTTCCTCCGCGCCGTTGAGGTTGACCACGATCGAGTGCTCGAGCTTGGGCCCAGCCGCCAAGGCACGCACGGTTTCGACGATAGCGGCTACGCCAAGCGCATCGTCGCCCGCACCGACACTGTCCGTCAGTGTGTCGTAGTGAGCATTGAGCAGGAGGGCATCTTGGGTGCGGCCGGCAAGGCGAGCCACGACGTTCGTGGTTCGGTAGACGAAGGGCGGAAACGGAATCGCGCTCTTGTCAAAGCGATGCACGCCGCTCGGCTGCTGAAGCTCGACCTCCACGCCGGGGATCGTTCGCAACTCCGCAGCCAACATCTCCGCTGCCCGCGCATGCGCGGCCGTGCCATTGGGGCGCATGCCTATCTCGTCGCACAGCCGTCGGACGATGTGCATGGCGCGGACGGCGGAGAAGGCATCGGCCGCTTCCTGTCGCCTGGCCATTCGAGATGGGAAGGAAGTCAGTGCGACGAGCGCTGTCGCGCCCAAGAGTCCAGCCAAGAGCCAGAGCCAAGAGCCGAGAGGGTGGGGGCGAGGTTTCACGGTGACCTCCGGGGGAAGACTTGACCGCATCACCAGGCGGCCGAGGCTACTGCTGCAAGGCAGACGATTTCCTGCAAGGAGTCGCCGCTATCAGACAACCTGTTCGCCGAAAAGTTCCCAGTTGTGCCACGCGCGCGGCCAGTGCCACGCGCGCGGCCTTGACAACCCTTGGTCTCGCCGCTAGGCAAGGTGGCGCGTGAAGCTGGAACTCCTTCGCATTCTCGATCTGGACGGCAAAGTTTGTCGGCCCGAACTCGAACCCGAAATTCCGGGGGGCGAGCTGCGCCGCATGCTGGAAGCCATGATCGAGTCGAGCTTGCTCGACGAGCGCCTGCTGCGTTTCCAGCGCCAGGGGCGCATCGGTTTCTACCTGACCGCCTGGGGCGAGGAAGCCACGCTCATCGGCCCGGTGTGGGCGCTGCGGCCTGGCGATTGGATTTTCTCGTGCTACCGCGAGCAGGCGGCGGCGCTTTTCCGAGGCTACCCCATGCGCACCATGATGTGCCAGCTCTACGGCAATGCCGAAGATCCGGTGCGGGGCCGGCAGCTCCCCGCGCACCACACGGTCCGCGATGTCAATTTCGTGAGCGTCAGCTCGGTGGTGGGGACGCAGATCCCACACGCCGTGGGCATGGCCATGGCGGCCAAGATCCGCGGTCGCGACGACGTCAGCTTCGTCTACTTCGGCGATGGCGCAACCTCGACCGGGGATTTTCACGTGTCGTGCAACCTGGCCCAGGTGAAGAAAGCGCCGTGCATCTTCTTTCTGCGCAACAACGGCTGGGCCATCTCCACACCGCGCGGGATCCAGACCGCCTCGGCCACGCTGGCGCAAAAGGCGGTGGCCTACGGCATGAAGAGCGTTCTCGTCGACGGCAACGACATGCTGGCCCTGATTCACGTCACGGCCGAGGCAGCGGCGCGGGCGCGCAAGGGCGAGGGGCCGACGCTTATCGAGGCACTGACCTACCGGCGTGGCGCGCACACGTCGTCCGACGATCCCAGCGTGTATCGCGACCCCGGCGAGCCCAAGGAATGGGAATCGAGCGACCCCATCAAGCGCTTTCGCGCCTACTGCCAGGCCAAGGGCTTGTGGAGCGCGGACGATGAAGAAAACCTGCGCAAGGACTTCGACGCCCGTTTCTCGGCGCTGGTGAAGGAAGCCGAAGCCGTGGCGCCCCGGCCGCCTGTCTCGTCGCTGTTCGACGATGTCTACGCCGAGCGGCCCTGGCACATCGAAGAGCAGGCGCGCGACCTGGAACGCAAGATCAAGCGCCACGGGTAGGGGAGAGAGCACAAGACGTGTCCATAGATGGACCCGTCTTGAACATTTTGAAAGGGAGGGCCGCTGCCCTCCCCTCGTCCGCGAAGTGAATTCGCGGACTTCACCCCACCTGCGGCCGAGCCCTTGGCTCGGCTTCTGTTGACCCGTCCAATTTATGGACAGGTCAACAGAGTACCGAAGAGAGCACGGAGACAGCACGGAGGGAAGAAGGGTCCGCAGGCCAAATCTAGGACAGCGCCTATTGCTAGGGAACCTGTTACTATCGGCATCCACCAACCTTTGCTCCAGCGAGGGGACATGAAGCGGGATTCGAGCACAACGGGTTCGCG